>QRFC01000039.1_pt1 | contig 131355 bp, 99 predicted proteins | sample 1861061 | NCBI WGS metagenome assembly QRFC01 (sample SAMN09711282, study PRJNA482702) | Human gut metagenome, whole genome shotgun sequencing project.
CCATCCTCGCAGTATCCGGTTCTCAAGGTGCACGCCTGGCGGCTGGTCCGGTCCGACCGGGCCGCGCGGCAAGGAGATATATTGCCAGACCGGAGGGGCCCCGTGGGCGGGAATCTGGGTGTACACATTTCCTACACAATTTGGGATCCGACTAACGTTTGCCAGCCGTTAACTACCGCTCACCGAGCATCTCTTTATATAAGGCAGTCTCATGGTTAAAGCGGATACGTTCCCCTAGCTAAAGCACAGCCAGCATCGAGCAACTCATCACGTTCTTCCACCGAGAACCCCTCGGCGTAGACGCGCACCACTGGTTCGGTCCCGCTAGGACGGACCAGCAGCCACGTGTCATCCTCGAATGCTAAACGCAAGCCATCCATATGACTAACGTTTTGCGGCACCTTGCCACAAATCGACTTGGGGTTTACGCCCGGCAGCAGGGTTCGTAACGTTTCGGCATCTTCGGCCTCAAGGCGCAAATCGCGTCGACCGTAACTCGTCTTACCAAAACTGTCCTCGAGTTGGTCGACCAGAACGCCCAAAGGCGCGTCCGTCTTTGCCATAAGCTCACACAGAATCAGACAGGCGAGGATTCCATCGCGCTCGGGCATATGCGCGGCGATGCCGATACCACCGGCTTCCTCGCCGCCTATGAGGACGCCACCCTTCTTCATCTCTGCCGCTATATATTTGAAACCGACTGGTTTGACGGTCACGCGGCAGCCAAGCGCCTCGGCAATGCGACGCACGAGCGTCGAGCACGAAAGATTGACGACGACGCGTCCCTCCAAATTACGAAATTGAACCAAGTCGCCCAAAACGAGCGCCATGATCTGATGCGGATGTATATATCTGCCGCGCTCGTCAACCGCGCCGATACGGTCGGCGTCGCCGTCGGTCACCAGGCCAGCGCAAGCTCCGTCCTCGATAACCGTATGCTCGCAAGCGTCCACCCACGGCTCAACGGGGTCGGGGCAGATATCTTCTTGGTCAGGCGCCTGCCCGGCGTGAATCTCGTGCACCTCAACGCCAAGCTCGCGCAGCAAGTCGGCTAGATAGCCCTGGGCTGCGCCGCCCATGGGGTCAACAACCACGCGCAGGTGCGCGGCGCGGATGGCTTCGGCATCGACAAACGATGCCACCGCTTGCATATAGTCAAGAATGATATCCGCGGTGCGATATTGCCCCTCGATCCCCATTGGCTCGGGAGCCATGGTCTCTTCGAGCTCTTCGATGACATCCTGGTTGGCGGTCGAGCCGTCACCCATGCGAATCTTGAGACACAGATAACCCTGCGGATGATGGGACCCCGTCACCATGAGCGCGCCGCACGCCTCACCGTCATAAGCCGCCGCCCACGTAAGGGCAGGGGTCGGAACAGGTCGCGAAGCGAGCACGGCGTCTAGCCCGTGCGCTGCTAGCACACCCGCCGCAAGCTCAGCGAACTCGCGCGCCAGGGGCCGAGTGTCGAACCCTATATATACCGTTTTGCCCGGATTGGTCTTTTGCCACAACTCGCCGACGGCATCGGCGATACGGGCAACGTTATCGGCAGTGAAGTCCTCATCGACGCGAGCGCGCCAACCGTCAGTTCCAAAATGAATTATCGCGCACACGCGCAGACACCTCACAGTGTTTGGATCATGGTACGCATGAGGTATACCCGCGATACACGCTCGGCAACCTGCCGGCACCAGCATTCACCATTTGGGCAAATGCTGCCGAGGACATGCAGGCAATAAAAAAACCGCCCCGTATGGAGCGGTTTTGCCCTTTATATATCGAGCGCCTCGGCCATCGCTGCCGTAGTGATTGCCGTGGTTCCACAGCAACTGCCCACCATTGCGGCACCGGCATGTCTCCATTCGATGCATGCGCGCGCGAAAGCTTCGGGGTTCTCGTGCCATACGGGGCCATCCTGAGTCTGGACCGGATCGCCCACGTTGGGACGCACCGTGACGGGAGTAGTCGCCGATGCAACCATCCTGGGCACCGCCGCGTTCGCGGCCGCAAGCGAACAGCAATTAACACCAACCGAGTTTGCGCCGTGTTTTTCGGCGTACAAAACGGCCGCCTCGATGTTGAGGCCATCGCCCAACAGGTCGCCCTTATCGTCAACGACAAAACTCACCAGAACAGGCATGCCGTCGGCGGCATCTCGGGCGCCGGCAAGCATGGGCTGCAAATTACGGATAGACGTCACCGTCTCGATCAGCAGACCGTCAACACCAGCATTGAGCAAGGCGTGCGCCTGTTCGCGCGCAATGCCTCGGATCTCACGAAACTCGGCCGAGTCCTCGGCAAACCACTCAATACCGATCGGACCCATCGAGCCCAGCAGCAGCTGAGGGTGCGCCTGGCGGGCATCGTCGACGGCCCCGCGATTGACCTCCGCCACGGACGGCGCAATCTGGTCGTGCTTGAGGGCATAGCTTGATGCCTGAAAGGTATTGGTAATGAGTACCTGCGCGCCGGCGGCGACATACAAGCGATGGATACGAGAAACGGTCTGCGGCTCTGCCAGATTCCAAAACGCCGGTGGAATATCGGCGGCGTCGTACTCACTCAACAGAACACTGCCCATGGGGCCCTGCGCCAACAAGGTCTCGCTCGACAAGCGGCGCGTAAGTTCCTCGGCACCAAAGCGGTTGTAATAACTCGTATCCATATATATCCCGCTATTCCTCGACGCTGATTCCCTGCTTTTCGAGATAGGCGAGCCAGCGGTTCATCGTGTCCTCGGATAGCGCATGCTCCATCATGCAGGCCTCGGAATCGGCTCGCTCAAATTCGACACCGAGCTCCTGAACCAAAAACGTGCGGACGAGGCGATGACGGTACCAGATAGCCGTGCCAACCTCGCGGCCGCGATCGGTCAGGACTACCTTGCCGTAGTGCGATTGCTCGACAAGCTCGGATGCCTTGAGCGCCGAAACCGCTTTATTGACCGATGCCTTGGAGACGCCAAGGCGCTGCGCGATGTCGACCGATCGCACGCCGTTGGTTTCCCCCTCTTCGCTTTCAATGCGAACCATGCACTCCAAGTAGTCTTCGTTCGCCACCGTCAGATGTAGTTCGCGCGAGCTATTTGTCGTATCCATGATCTTCCGTCCCTTCTGCATTCAATGGCTGATTCTACCCCATCCAAGCGTCGCGGTATGCCGTGGCATACCGTGCTAGAGTTCTTGTTGCACACGACGACCAAGATTGGAGCGGTCTTTATGGAAAACACCACCACGAACCCCGATGTCCTCGAGCGCTTTTTGCGCTACGTCCAGATCAACACGCAGTCCGAGGATGCAAACTGCGACCAGGTACCCTCGAGCGTCGTTCAGTTTGACCTTGCCAACGTGCTGGCTGAAGAGCTGCGCGAGCTTGGTGCGGAAGATGTCCACGTGACCGAGCATGCCTATGTCTGCGCGCATATCCCCGCAAGTGCGGGCGCTGAGGACAAGCCCGCCCTTGGCCTGATCGCCCATCTCGACACCACCGAAGTTGCACCGGGCGCCGGCGTGAAGCCGCACATCGTACACTACGAAGGCGGCGACCTGGTCTGCGGCACGGTTGACGGTAAGCCCGTTGCCATGAGTACCGCCAAGCTTCCCGCCCTGAACGACCTCGCGGGTGAGGACCTGGTCTGCAGCGATGGCACCACGCTGCTGGGCGCGGACGACAAGGCAGGCGTCGCCGAGATCATGTCGCTTGTCGCGCGTATCGCTCAGGACCCCTCTCTGCCCCATCCCGCACTCGGCATTTGCTTCTGCCCTGACGAGGAGATCGGTCACGGAGCCGAGCTGTTGGATATCGATACCTTTGGCTGCAAGTACGCCTACACGGTCGACGGCGGCCCCATCGGCGAGCTGGAGTGGGAGTGCTTTAACGCCGCCGAGGCGACCATCCGCTTTGAGGGCCAGTCCATCCACCCGGGCGACGCCAAGGGCCGTATGGTCAACGCAGGCAATCTGTTCTGCGACTTCAACGCGTTGCTCCCCTACGTGCAGCGCCCGGAGTATACGGAAGGCTACGAGGGCTTTTATCACCTTGAGGGTGTATCTGCGACCGTCGATCACGCCACGGCGCGCTATATCGTCCGTGATCACGATGCCGCCAAGTTCCAGCAGAAACTCGACCTTATTGATGCCGCCGCCTCGATGCTCAACCAGCGTCTGGGTGAGGAGCGCGTGACGGTCGAGATTAAGCAGCAGTATCGAAATATGGCCGAGATCGTTCGTGACTATCCCGAGCTTATTGATGTTGCCAAGGAAGCCTACCTTGCCTGCGGCGTTGAGCCCCAAGTGCTGCCGATTCGTGGCGGCACCGACGGCGCTCAGCTGTCGTTCCGCGGTCTGCCCTGCCCCAACCTTTCCACCGGCGGCTATTGCTACCACGGCGTCAACGAGTTCGTCCCGGTCAGTTCGCTCGTCAAGATGACCGACGTGCTCCAGGAGCTCGTCGCCCGCTTTGCATAAGCCTGGCCGCTCAAGCCTAAAAGACAAACCGCCCCGTCCTCTACAGAGGACGGGGCGGTTTTTGTACAGGGAGTGTCCCTAACTGCCGGCAGAAAAGGAACGTCCCCAAGTGCCGCAAAATGACGAGATCCACTCTCGCTTTGTGGGTAGTCATTGGGGACGTTCTTGTTTGACTAGTCGTTTAAGAACGTCCCCAATGACTACCCAACGACTAGTCCGGACCAAGGCAACGCCGATGTTTTGGCAACGACAGCGAAAACCCGCCAGAGCGAGCAAGGTGCCTTGAAACGAGGCGGCATTGATCTTTTGATCATGCCGCCGAAGTTGAAAGGCAGATTGCCGCTCTGGCGGGTTTGCAGCGTCAACTGGTTACGCGGGCTGGTAAGCCCGCGTAACCCTAATAATTGGCTTCGTAGCCGTTGCCGTCGCCGGTGGGCTCTTCGTAGTAGTCCGAATCGCTCGAATCGCTTGAGTCATCGGAATCGTCAGAGCTGACCGATGAGGTTGCGGTACCGTTTGCGTAATCGTCAGACGTGTTGTTGTTCAGGTCGCCGATCGTAGAGCTGGAACCGTCGGAAAGACCCATGGTGTTGGGACCCTTGGGATCCTTGCCAGCATCGACGCGCTCCATCATTTCCTTGAGCTCGTCCTCGTAGACAAAGACGTAGCTCACACCGTCGATCATGGTGCTGTCGTCGGCGTACGAGGGCAGGTTGGCCGAGTAGATACCGTCGACATCCATACCGCGCATGGCGTTGACCGTAGCCACGATATCCTGAACGCTCATATCGGTTACGAGCATATCGGACAGCGAATTAACCAGGCCAAAGATCTTCGTGGCATCGAAGTTATTGAGAATCTGGTTGGCAAGGGCGCCAAGCACCTGACGCTGGTGGCGCATGCGCGTGTAATCGCCGTCGGCATAGGTGTAGCGGCAGCGGGCATAGGTAAGGGCGGTGGCACCGTCCATATGCTGCTGGCCAGCGGTAATCTTAATATCCAGGTGCTCGGGGTCGTCAACATCATCGGTTGCGTTAATGTCGATACCGCCAACCGAATCAATCAGCGCCTGCATACCGTCGAAGCTGACCTCGGCATAGTGGGAAATCTGAACACCGCACAGCTCGTTGACCGCCTCGACCATGGCCTCGGCGCCGCCAACGGTATGGCAGGCGTTGATCTTCATGGTCTCGCCCTTGTACTCGACCTTGGTGTCGCGCGGAACGGAAATGAGCGTCGCCTGCTTTTGCGTGGGGTCGATGCGTGCCAGGATAATCGAGTCGGCACGATACGTATCCTCGCCCGGACGGCCGTCGGTACCAAGAAGCAGCACGTAGAACGGATCCTTTGCCTCATCGGTGTCAACCAGAACCCGACGCAGATTGTCGGTAATGACATTAGAATCGCCGAGCTTGCCCATAATGGTGGCAAACCACAGGCCGGCAGCGGTAGTGGCACTCAACAGCACGCCAAGCACGACAATGAGCGCGACGTGACGAATCGTGTGGCTACGACGACGTTGGCGAGCGCGCTCGGAATAGCGAGCCACGTTATCGCGACTGTAGATCTTGGCCTGCGCACCAGTTGAGGGTCTTCGGGTGGTGGTATCTGCGAGGGGCTTTTTATTAAACATAGGCAACCTGTATTAGTAGATGACGGGATCGGGGACGGTAGCATGCTCGACATGCGCGCCGAGCGCCTGCAGCTTTTCGACAAACTGCTCGTAGCCGCGCTTGATGTGATGGATAGCCGAAACCTCGGTCGTCCCGTCGGCGATCAAGCCCGCTACGACGAGGGCCGCTCCGCCGCGCAGATCGGGCGAGGTAACCTGTGCACCCGAGAAGCCCTTGACGCCATGAATCATGGCATGATGGCTCTCGATACGAATGTCGGCACCCATGCGCACCAGCTCAGAGGCAAACATAAAGCGATTCTCGAAGATGTTCTCGGTAATAACGGAACTGCCGTCGGCAAGGGCGGAGAGCACCATAATCTGCGCCTGCATGTCGGTCGGGAAACCGGGGAACGGAAGCGTCTGGATGTCGACCGGCTTGATACGCTCGGCACGGTTCACATGGACGCCATCCTCGACGCGCTCGCAGTCGATACCCATGAGCTCCATCTTCTTGAGCACCATGCCCAAATGAATGGGGCAAAAGCCCGTGACATCGACACCGCGATCGTCCGCCATCAACGCACCGGCGACGATAAAGGTACCGGCCTCGATGCGGTCGCCCACCACGCGATGGATAACGGGATGGAGCTCTTCCACGCCTTCGATAGTCACGACGGGCGTACCGGCGCCAACAATCTTGGCGCCCATCTCGTTGAGCATGTTAGCGAGATCGACGATCTCGGGCTCGCGGGCGGCATTGTCGATAACCGTGGTGCCCTGTGCGCGCACAGAGGCCATGATGAGATTCTCGGTCGCACCGACGCTGGCGAACTCGAGCGTGACGGTGGTACCGCGCAGACCTTGGGGCGCATTAGCGTTGATGTAACCGTGGGCGGTATCGAACTCAACGCCCAGGGCCTCAAGACCAAGAATGTGCATATCGATCTTACGAGCACCCAGGTTGCAGCCGCCCGGCATGGCAATTTTGGCGCGATGGAAGCGGCCCAGCAGGGGCCCCATGACGGCGGTGGAAGCGCGCATCTTGGCAACGAGCTCGTAGGGGGCCTCCCATGAATCGACCTGAGAGGTATCAATCTCGAGCGTGTGCTCGTCGAGAACATCGATCGTAGCGCCCATGCCCTTGAGCACCTTGCCCATCACGTGGACATCGGAAATATCGGGCACGTTCTGCAGCGTCGTCTTGCCCGGCGCCAGAAGCGTTGCCGCCATGAGTTTGAGCGCGGAGTTCTTGGCGCCCGAGACGGGCACGGAGCCTCCGATGGCGTGGCCACCCTCAACGCGGATAATATCCAAGGTCTACCCTTTCAAAAAGCATGCCCGGGGTGGCTGGGCCATCCCGGGCATGATGTGTTCGCAAATGGTCGAACGCTAAATCGTTTGACTATTGGGCAAGCTTGAGCTTACACCATGCGATTTCATTATAGAGGTAGGCGCGGCGTGTATCATCCTCCGACAAATTACCCAGCTTCTCTTCAAAACCTTGAATATCAGCTTTAAGCTTGTCGGCATCGACGGTCGCCAAATCGCAAGCGCGCTCGGCGAGAACGGTCACGACATCGTCCGCAACCTGGGCATAGCCGCCGGCCACGGCAAACGTGTGGTCGACAGTGCCCATGGCCTTATCGGAAACGCGAACGTAACCGCGGTCGATCGTGCAGATCTCGCTGGAGTGAGCAGGCAGGACGCCAAACTCGCCATCCGTGGACGGAATCGACACAAACGCAGCGTCGCCCTCATAGGCGCAGCTCACGGGGCACACGATGCGGATACGCATAACCTACTTCTCCCCCATCTTGCGGGCGCGCTCGCGCACGTCCTCAATCGTGGAAGCATAGCGGAAAGCCTGCTCGGGCAGGTCATCGGCCTTGCCGTCGACAATCTCGGCAAAAGAGCGGACGGTATCCTCGACGCGGACGTAGACACCGGGGTTGCCGGTGAACTTCTCGGCGACGTGGAAGGACTGCGAGAGGAACTGCTGAATCTTACGGGCACGGTTGACCGTAAGGCGCTGCTCCTCGGACAGCTCGTCCATACCCAGAATGGCGATGATGTCCTGAAGGTCGGAGTACTCCTGCAGGAGCTCCTGGACCTTGACGGCGACACGGTAGTGCTCCTCGCCAACGATCGAGGGATCGAGAGCGTCGGAGGAAGACGCAAGCGGGTCGATAGCCGGAAACAGGCCGAGCGACGAAATGCTACGCGAAAGAACCGTGGTGGCATCGAGGTGAGTAAACGTCGTGGCAGGCGCCGGGTCGGTCAGGTCGTCTGCGGGGACGTAGACAGCCTGGACGGAGGTAATGGAGCCCGTCTTGGTCGAGGTAATGCGCTCCTGGAGGTCGCCCATCTCGGTTGCCAGCGTGGGCTGGTAACCAACGGCGGACGGCATACGGCCCAGCAGTGCGGAAACCTCGGAACCCGCCTGGGAGAAGCGGAAGATGTTGTCGATGAACAGCAGAACGTCCTGGCCGCGATCGCGGAAGTACTCAGCGGTGGTAAGGCCGGCCAGACCGATGCGCAGACGCGCTCCGGGCGGCTCGTTCATCTGACCATAGACCAAGCAGGTCTTGTCGATAACGCCAGACTCGCTCATCTCGAGATAAAGGTCGGTGCCCTCGCGGGTACGCTCGCCGACGCCGGTGAACACCGAGGTGCCGCCGTGCTCCTGGGCGAGGTTGTTGATGAGCTCCTGAATCAGAACGGTCTTGCCGACGCCGGCGCCGCCGAACAGGCCGGTCTTGCCGCCACGGATGTAGGGCTCGAGCAGGTCGACGGCCTTGATGCCGGTCTCGAAGATCTCGGTCTTGGTGGTGAGCTCGTCAAAGCGGGGCGCTGCATGGTGGATGGGGTAGAACTCCTCCACCTCGGGCATGGGCTTGCCGTCGACGGGCTTGCCCATGACGTTCCAAATGCGACCGAGCGTCTTGGGACCAACGGGCATCTTCATGGGCTCACCGGTATCGGTGGCGATGAGGCCGCGCTGCAGGCCGTCGGTCGAGGACATGGCGACCGTGCGGACGACGCCGCCCGGAAGCTGGCTCTCGACCTCGAGGATCGTGCTCAGATGACCGATCGGGGTCTCGGCCTCGACCGTGAGCGCGTTGTAGATCGGGGGCACCGCGCCGTCAAACTTGACGTCGACGACAGGGCCGATGATTCGCACGATGCGACCATCACCGGCAGTCGTCTTCTTGGTGGCTTCCTCGACCGCAAGCTTTACGGTGTTATTAGCCATTACTGTTCCTCCAATGCTGAGGCTCCGCCGACGATCTCGTTAATCTCGGTCGTGATCGAAGCCTGGCGCACGCGACTATACGTGCGGGTAAGGGTCGAGATGATCGCGGTGGCGTTTTCCGTCGCGGAGTGCATGGCCTTGCGGCGTGCACCCTGCTCGGCAGCCGCCGAATCGATCAGGGCCTGGTAGATGACCGTCAGGATATAAGACGGCACAAGCTTGCCGAGAACATGCTCGGGAGAGGGCACGAACTCGAACGTGGACGAGATGCGCTTAGGGGCGTCGGTCTCGTTCTTACGCGGACCGTGGGCCATAGCGATCATCTCGGGGTCGAGCGGCAACAGATGCTCGACGCGAAGCTCCTGATCCACGCGGTTCTTGGCGTGGTGGTAGACAAGCTCGACACGGTCAAGCTCACCGGCACGATACGCATCGCAGATATGAGAGGAGATCATGCGGGCCTGATTGAAATCGGGCTCAGAGGAGTTGCCCTCAAAGTGCATGACGACGTTTGCGCGGTCACGGAAATACGTGGCCGGCTTACGCCCGCACGCGATGATCTCGCACTCGATGCCGTCGTTCGCCCAAGAAGCGGCGAGCTTTTCGGCCGTGCGCTCCACCGTCGTATTGAAACCGCCGGCAAGGCCGCGGTCCGAGGCAATAACGACAATCAGGCCATGCTTGACGCTCTCATGCTTCTGCAGCATGGGATCGGTGCCCGAACAGGAGGCGTCGCCGGCGACCGTCAACATGACGTCGGTCAGCGCCTCCTTATAGGGCTCGGCCTGCTTGGAGCGATCGAGGGCACGACGGATCTTGGCCGTAGAGACCATCTCCATCGTGCGCGTGATCTGCTTGGTCGTGGTAACCGAGGAGATTCGCTTCTTAATGTCGCGAAGGTTGGCCATGGGGCTTAGTTCTCCTCTGATCCAGAAACATCCGAATGGTGCTTGGCCATGAACTGCTGCTTGAAGTCGCCGATGACGCGCAAGAGCTCAGCCTTGGTGTCATCATCGATCTTCTTGGCGCGAACCTTGTCGAGCAGCGAACCAAAGCCATTGTCCATGTACTCGATGAGCTCGGCACGGAAGGGCAGCACGTCGGCGATCTCCAGGTCATCCAGGAAGCCCTCGTTGCCAGCGAACAGCGTAACGATCTGCTCGCCAACCTCAAACGGCTTGTAACGCGGCTGCTTCAGGAGCTCGGTCATGCGAGCACCATGGGTCAGCTGCTTCTGAGTAGCCTCGTCGAGGTCGGAGCCGAACTGCGTAAAGCCAGCGAGCTCCTGGTACGAAGCGAGGTCCAGGCGAAGGTTGCCGGCAACCTGCTTCATAGCCTTGGTCTGCGCATCGCCACCGACGCGGGACACGGAGATGCCCACGTCGACTGCCGGGCGCTGACCCTGGAAGAAGAGCTCGGACTGCAGGTAGATCTGACCATCGGTAATGGAAATGACGTTGGTCGGAATGTAGGCCGAGACGTCGCCGTCCTGGGTCTCGATGATCGGCAGTGCCGTCATGGAGCCGTAACCGTTCTTCTTGGACATCTTGACGGCACGCTCGAGCAGACGAGAGTGCAGGTAGAAGATGTCGCCAGGATAGGCCTCGCGTCCGGGCGGACGATGCAGCGTCAGCGACATCTGACGGTAGGCCACAGCCTGCTTGGACAGGTCGTCGTAGATGACGAGCACGTGGCCGCCGGGGTTGGTCTCGCTGGCGGGCTTGCCGTCCTCGCCATTGTACATGAAGAACTCGCCGATAGCGGCACCGGCCATAGGCGCGATGTACTGCATAGGGGCGGAATCGGCAGCGGTGGCCGAAACGATGATGGTGTAGTCGAGCGCACCGTGCTGAGCGAGGGTCTCGCGGATGTTGGCAACCGTGGAGGCCTTCTGGCCGATGGCGACATAGATGCAGACCATGCCCTTGCCGCGCTGGTTGAGGATAGCGTCGATGGCGATGGCGGTCTTACCGGTCTTACGGTCGCCGATGATGAGCTCACGCTGACCGCGGCCAATAGGCACCATGGAGTCGATAGCGAGCAGACCGGTCTGAACCGGCTCGCACACCGGGGTACGATCGATGACGCCGGGAGCCTTGAACTCGATGGGGCGACGGTGCGTGGCGACGATGTCGCCCAGGCCGTCGATGGGCTGGCCGAGCGGATTGACGACGCGGCCGAGCATGGCACGGCTCACGGGGATATCCATAATGCGGCCAGTGGTGCGGCACTCGTCGCCTTCCTTGATGGAGTCGACGGCACCGAACAGAACGGCGCCGACCTCGTCACGGTCAAGGTTCTGGGCAAGGCCGAAGACGGTCTCACCGGTATCGGAGCTCTTGAACTCCAGAAGCTCGCCTGCCATGGCGCTCTTGAGGCCGGAGACGCGCGCGATGCCGTCGCCTACCTCGTCGACCGTTGAAACCTCATGCGTATCGACCGTCGCGGAGAGGCTCGTGAGCTGCTCCTGCAGTTTCTTGGCGATATCCTGGGCATTGAGGGTTTCGGACATTAGGCTTCACCTCCGTACGAATTAGCAGAGTTTGCGAGGGTCTCCTGCGCGATGCGCAGCTGCGTCTTGACGGAAATGTCACGACGCTCGCCGCGGGCCTCGAGCACCAGGCCGCCCACGATAGACGGGTCAACCTGCTCGATAAGGAATACCTTGCGGCCGAAGTCCTGCTCGCATTTCTTAGTGATGGTTTGACGCAGCTCGTCGTCGAGCGGGATCGCCGTGGTGACGGTCACGCCCACTACATCCTCGTCTTCCTCGGCAACATACTTAAAGGCAGCTGCCACCTTGGGAAGAAGGTCGAGCTGGTCGCGCTTGGACATGGTGTCGAGCACGGCGATGATCTCGGGGCTGGCAGAAGCCAAGCGCTCGATCATCTCGAGGTCCTCGAACACATGGTTCTCGGCCTTAGCGGCTTCCAGAAGGGAGCGCGCGTAGGTCTCGAGCACCTTGTCCTGATAGCGGCTAGTCGGCATTCAGGCTACCTGCTTCCTGGATGTAGCGCTCGATGAGCTTCTTCTGCTCGGCATCGTCCTCGAGTGCCTCGCCCACGATCTTGGTGGCGACGGCAACGGACAGGTCGGCGATGGAGCTCGCGGCACCGGCGTAAATGGACTTGCGCTCGTCCTCGACGGTCGTATGGGCCTTGGCGATGATCTCCTCGGCCTCCTTGTGAGCAGCCTCGATGATACGGGCGCGCTCGGACTCGGCGTCCTTACGGGCCTCGAGAACGATGTCGGCAGCCTGACGACGGGCGTCGGTGACGATCGAGTCGGACTCAGCGCGCTTGGCGATAGCCTCCTGCTTGGTCTTCTCGGCCTCGTCGAGGCTCTCCTCGATCTTCTTGCCGCGCTCCTCCATGGTTTTCATGATGCCCGGCAGGGCGACCTTGGCCAGCACGATCCAGATAATCAGGAAGGCGATAAGCGCCGGGATGAACTCCGCCATCTTAGGGATGAGGATGTCCGCACCGGCAGCGCCGTCCTCGGCGAACGCGGAAACCGGCATGAGCAGCGCGGCCGCGGACGCGGAGAGTGCGATCGCGCTCTTCTGGGATGAAAGATTCATACTTGACGCTCCGTGCTATTTAACGATCAGCGCGACAACGAAGCCGATCAGAGCCAGAGCCTCGCCGAAGGCGGAGCCCATAATGAAGACGGTGAACACGCGGCCCTGGACCTCAGGCTGACGGGCCATAGCACCCGTAGCACCCAGAGCAGACAGGCCGATAGCAAGACCAGCGCCGATAACACCGAGACCGTAACCGATAACTCCCACGATTCCTCCTTTGTCGTGCGTGTCTTATTTCACGCAGGATAACCTTTTTATAACTGCCGGGCTCCATGGGTACGGGCACCGGCGGTTTAACGAATTACCTTACCTTTAAGGCGCGAACGGAAGACTACTCCTCCTCCGCGACCTCCTCTGCCTCGGAGACATACACGGCGGTAAGGACCGTGAAGACGTAAGCCTGGATGGCGCCGACCACAAGCTCGATCGCATAGATCAGGATGAGGATGGCAAGCCAGGCCAGCGAAGGCAGGGCGCCAACGGCGTGGGCCGCGGAAACCTGCTGAAGCAGCGGCTGCATGAACATGCTCGCCATGATGGCGAACGAGCCCATGACCACGTGTCCTGCGAACATGTTGCAGAACAGACGGACGGCGAGCGTGATGAGGCGCAGGAAGGTCGAGAAAAGCTCGACGACCCACACGAGCACGTTCATCGGGAAGCTCACGCCCTGCGGGGCGAGGCTCTTGATGTAGCCGATCACGCCGTGAGCCTTGCATCCGTAGTAGATGAAGTACACGAAGGCGAAAATGGCGAGTGCGGCGGTGGAGCCGATTGCGCCGGTGCCGGGCTTCATTCCCGGAATCAGGCCGATCATGTTATTGATCAGGATGAACAGGAAAAGCGAGCACAGGAACGGGAAGTGCTTCTTCCAGTTCTCACCCACGACACCCTTGCCGATATCGTTCTCGACGTACTCGATGATGTACTCGAAACCGTTGACGAAGAAGCCCTTGGGAACCAGGGTCTGCTTCTTCTTGAACACGGCCAGGACGATCAGGAGCACGATCGTGGAGACGATCAGCCAAAACGAGTACTGCGTGATGCCGCAGCTCAGATCGCCCACGACAGGGGTGGAGCTGAACTCGCTGACCAGATGATTAATCTCATCAGGCAGCTTTTCAAAAATTTCCACGACTTACCTTTCGACCTCATGAGGATCTCGCAGCGCCTTGGCGACACGAACCGCGCAGGCGGCCATAAAGGCCACGAAGCCGATCGCCTCGCCCAGGAGGAACATGCGAAATGCCTCTCCGAACAACACAAACACAACCAAGGTAAAGACGAGCAGGGCGATTGCCGAGACCGCCAGACTCACCATACCCTTGAGCATGTCCGCATTCTGTTTATCGTCAAGAACCGGCTTGAGCGTAAAGACAAAGGGAAGGAAGGCAATTGCGCCCGCGATGGCGCCTGCAACGATAGCGAGCAGATCGGCTATCTGAAACACTGGCGTCCTCACTTTCCTTTTTAACGCTTCACAGAACAGTTCCCGCCAAACATTGGTGACTATTGTACGAGCCAATCGCTAAAGTACAACCGAAAAAGCATCGGTTAATACGCACCTGTTCGTTTTCTTAAGACCTTCTTTATGCCGCAGGTACGGTAATACGTTTTTCTCGAACCCTGCAGGGCAAAACGTCCGTTAACAGGAGTGCGCGCGGTCGCCTTTTGTTCGTCCGCGCGCACCGTTTCTTCGTATTTGCAGCCGCGGCCGTTTAGCCCAGCGACTAGAGCGTGCCGTAGATGCGGTCGCCGGCGTCGCCGAGGCCGGGAACGATGTAGGCAGCCTCGTTGAGATGGTCGTCGATGGCGCAGGTATAGATATGCACATCTGGGTCCTTCTCGGTCAGCGACTTGAGGCCCTCGGGGGCCGCGACGATGCACAGCATGCGGATGTCCTTGACACCGCGCTCGCGCAGGTAGCTGATGGCCATCTCGGCCGAACCGCCCGTGGCAAGCATGGGGTCGACGACCAAGCAGATGCGCTGGTCGATATCCTTGGGCATCTTGCAGTAATACTCGTGCGGCTCGTGGGTGACCTCGTCGCGCTCCATGCCGATGTGACCCACGCGAGCGGAGGGCACCAGGTCGAGGATGCCGTCGACCATGCCAAGGCCCGCACGCAGGATGGGCACGATGGCGAGTTTCTTGCCGGCAAGCTGTTTGAACGTGGCGGTAGTGATGGGGGTCTCGACCTCGACGTCTTCCATAGGCAGGTCGCGCATGGCCTCGTAGCCGTCAAAAAGCGCGAGTTCGCGCACGAGCTGGCGGAACTGGTTGGTGCCGGTGTTTTTGTCGCGCAGGATCGACAGCTTGTGCTGGACGAGCGGGTGATCGACAAGCGTCACACGGGACGCATCGTAGGTGACGGTCATGGATTGATTGCCCCTTTCGTTGCGGCCGCAAAACGGCCTTGCTGACAAGGCGCGCAGCAATGTTGCCGCCGCACGCCATGCATTAGTTTAGCGGTTTGTTGTATCGAGCAGCCCATCGCAGCCCTACTGTGAGGTGCTGAGCGAGCGCCTGACTGCATCACGCCAGCCCGCAAGGTTTTGCTCGCGGCGCTCGGCGGACATGTGGGGAAGGAAGGTCCTAACGATCTGGGCATTTTGCTCCAGCTCTTCCAGGTCTTCCCAATAGCCGACGGCAAGACCCGCCAAGTACGCGGCACCGATTGCCGTGGTCTCCACCGTCTCGCATTGCAGCACGGGGATATCCAGCAGGTCGGCCTGGAATTGCATGATGAACTCGTTGCGCGAGGCACCGCCATCGACAGACAGGCGCTCAATCGAAAGCCCCACGTCCTGCTCCATGGCGCGCAGCACGTCGTAGCTCTGATATGCCATGGATTCGCAGGCGGCACGTACGATGGTCGCACGGCTCGAGGCGCCGGTCAGACCGCACACGATACCGCGAGCATGCGGGTCCCACCAGGGAGCACCCAAACCCGCAAAGGCCGGAACGAAGTAGCAGCCCTCGTTGTCGCTAATCGAAGCGGCGAGTTGTGCCGACTCGCTCACGCTCGAGATGATGCCCATGTTGTTGCGAAGCCAGTTCATCGTTGAGCCGGCGGCAAAAATAGAGCCCTCGAGCGCATAGCTGACTTTGCCGTCCGCAGCGATACCGATGGTGGAGACCAGGCCATTCTTGGATTCGACGATCTCGTCGCCGGTGTTCATGAGCATAAAGCAACCCGTGCCATAGGTGTTTTTGGTCTGGCCGGGACGGAAACAGCAGTGGCCGAACAGCGACGCCTGTTGGTCACCCGCCACGCCCATGATGGGCGGCATGTTGGTCATGATGTCGCTCGCGACGCGGCCGTAGTCGCCCGAGCTCCAGCGAACCTCGGGCATCATGGAACGTGGAACGTCAAAGAGTGCCAGCAGGTCGTCGTCCCAATCGAGCGTATGGATATTAAAGAGTGCCGTGCGGCTGGCATTGGTGTAGTCGGTGGCAAAGACCTGGCCGCCGGTGAGGTTGTAGATGAGCCAGGTGTCGATGGTGCCAAACATGAGGTCGCCCGCCGCCGCGCTTTCGCGTGCGCCGTCGACGTTGTCGAGAATCCACTGCACCTTGGAGGCCGAGAAATACGGGTCGAGCGTGAGTCCCGTGCGGGAGCGCACCAGCCCTTCTGCGCCCTGCTCGACAAGCTCGTCGATCAGAGGTGCGGTACGGCGGCACTGCCATACGATAGCGTTATAGATCGGCTGACCGCTCACGCGATCCCAGACCACCGTGGTCTCGCGCTGGTTGGAGATGCCGATGGCAGCAATGCGGTCGGAGTGGATACCGCTCTTAAACTGGACTTCCATCATGACGGCGATCTGGCTAGCAAGGACCGCCATGGGGTCTTGCTCCACCCAGCCGGGACGCGGGAAGCTGGTTTTGACGCTGCGACGTGCCTGCGCGACGATGCATCCGTACTCGTCGACGATGGTCGCAAGTACCGAGGTGGTGCCGCAGTCGAGCGCCATGATGTAGGAACCGCCAAAGTCAAACGAGGCATCTTCCATGCCCAGGCTGCCCAGATTCAACGACATCGCTTAAACCTTTCTATTGCATCGGGTCGGACAGGACCCGTTCGATCTCTGATGCGGGAAGTGCGCCTTGGCGCAGGAGCTGGAGCTCGCCGTGCTGAAACGACACGATGGTCGAGGCGTCGCGACACGGGGTCTCACCGGCGTCGACGGCAACATCGACCCCCTCCAGGATGCGACCCTCCACCGTGATAAAACTTGCCGGCGCGGGCGCGCCATGCGTGTTGGCGCTGGTGCAGGCAAGGGGGCTGCCACAGGCGCGAATGAGCGCCTGCACCACGGGCGAGGCCGAAGCGCGAAGTGCCACCGTGTCGTCGGCAGCGCGCATAAAGGTCGGCACGCAGGGGGCTGCCTTGACCACGATAGTCAGGGCTCCCGGCCAGCATCGTCGCGCGAGTATGCGGGCATCTTCCGGGATATCCACGCCATAGCGGTCGAGTGCTTCGACGCCATCGACCAGCCAAGCGACGGTTTGCGTGAGTTCACGTTGCTTGAGAGTGAAGATACGGCGATAGCCGGTGCCGAGCGCAGGAACTGCGGCGCCATTGACGGCAGCCTGCGGATCGCGCGGCCACGATGGGAATTCGCTTGTATCTTGGGGCACGGCGTCCGAGAAGGCGTTGACTGCCACGGCGACACCGTAGACGGTCTCGGTCGGGATCAAAGCCAGGCCGCCGCGGCCGAGCACCTCGGCCGTGCGCTCGACGGCAAGCCGATGCGGCTCGCGCGTTCCCTCGTATACCCGATAGACCGTCTGCATGTGTATGCCAGCCCCTTACGCTCTGGTGCAAGTTTGTTTACTGTGGGGCATTCTCGCACGAAACGTTCAACCTATTTGCCCAGAGCGCATGTTGGTTTGGTGAGCGGCTCTAGTAGTCGGTGAAAGTGAGGGGGTTATTGGACGGCTACGAACTTCTTTGGCCTGCCGGCGTGGCGTTCTTGGGCGGCGTAGCGCTCGATGCTGTCTATCGTTATCATCCGACGGCCGTCGACGAGTTCAACATCGAGCTTTCCGGCTTTGACCAGCGCGGTAATCCGCGGAGCGGAGACTTTGAGGTCCAGCGCTGCGTCTTTAAATGTTCGGCACGCCGCTTCCCGAGCGTCCTCGTGGTCGATTTCGACTGAAAGGGCCACGACCTCGGCCGAGCGTTCGTACCCTGCCGGAGTCAAACCGTTGTTGAGGTCGTCGGCCAAAAACGCCATCAGTGCCTCGGTAGCATGGGCAATCGCTTCTTCGCGCGTATCGCCATCGGCAAAGGCGCCGGGAATCTGCGGGAAGCTAGCGCAGTAACCGTCGTCTTCTTTTATGAGAACGCAGTCATAGGTAAATCGCTGCCTCATTTTGCCTCCAACTACCATCCAGCTTGGCGACGAATACTTGCCCACGTGCCCTTCTTTGGTCGATCACCACCAGAGCCGTTCACGGTGACAACACGGTCACCAGAAACATACTTAGCATGACTACCGACTTGCGCGACCTTCACGAATCCATCGTGCTTGAGTAGGGCAATGATTTCCCGAAAGGTAGGAGGTTGCATGGGCCGACCTCTTTCAGCCGTCCTAATTATAAACTAATTTATAATTGTTGCTAACCAGTTAATAAATATTACTGGCGCTGCTTGGGCTCGGTGACGATGGCTCGGACGATGCGGGGGCGATCGGTAAGGTCATGGACGATACGCACGTCCGAAAGGCCTGCCTGGCGACAGAGCTCGGCCGCGGCATCGAGGGTACCCTCGTAGAGCTCGCAGGCAAACAGGCCGCCGGCGCGCAGCATGTAAGGCGCCGCGTTGAGCAGGCGGCGGAAGATATCGAGGCCGTCGGCGCCGCCCTCGAGCGCCAGGTCGGGCTCAAAGTCCTTGACCTCGTGCGGCAGCGAGCGCATGACGTCGGTCGGGATGTAAGGTGGGTTGGAGACGAGCACATCAAAGGTGCCCCACTCTTCGCGGGGAATGGAACTCACCAGGTTGGTGAGGCTAAAGGCAACCTCATCTGCCGTGAGGCCGAGGGTGTCGCGGTTTTTGGTGGCCAGATCGATGGCGCGCGACTCGATATCGGTGGCGGTGCAGGTAACGTGGCCGCGGCGCTCCCAGGCAAGGGAGAGCGAAATGCAGCCCGTGCCGCAGCCGACCTCGAGAACGCGGGCAGTGCGGGGCTCGGCTGGGGCAGGCGCAGCGGCATCCTGAGCTGAAACCGTCTCCTGGTCGGCACCCTCGATGGCGACGCCGTATTCGTCGAGCTCGGACTCGGCGGCTTCCGCGGCTTCGGCTTCTGCTGCCTGCGCGGCGGCTTCCTCGGCCTCGCGATCGGCCAGTTCCTCGGCATAAGCGCGACTGCCCAGCACATCGCCGCCTAGCGCCGCCTCGTCGGCAGCTGTGAGGTTGGCGGCACGGCGCTCGGCCGTCGCTCGCTCGTCGGCCAGCGCGGCCTCGGCCTTGCGTGCCTCCTCGACCTCATCGTTCCAAGGCAGCTCAACACGCTGACGGGCAGCGGCCTCGGGGCTCAGTACCTCGGCATCCAGATAATTGAGGACTTCCTCGACGAGCATCTCGGTCTCGGGGCGCGGAATGAGCACACCGGGGGCGCACGCGACGTCGATCATGCGAAACTGCGTGCTGCCCGTGATGTATTGCAGCGGCTCGCCCTTAGCGCGGCGGACAACGGCCGCATGCATGGTCTCGAGCTGGGCCGCGTTAAGCGTCTCGTCCATACGCATATATAGGTCAATGCGCGCCAGGCCCGTGGCGGCGCACAGCAGCCACTCGGCAGAAAGACGGGGGTGCTCCTCGCCGCGCTCGGCCAGGTACTCCTTGGTCCACTCGAGACAACGCTTGATGGTCCAAATCTCGTTTGCCATGGGGCCCTCCCCTCTTAAGCGCCGGACGGCGCGCGAATGTCGGAGCAGATTGTAAGCGAGGCCAGCGCTTGGCAAGGGGCGATTGAAGGCGATTATCGAGAATCAGCCCAGAATTTTGCACCGAGCTCGCTCAAAGTGTTCATTCGCTGACGTCTAAATTTGCATTCGTCAAGCTTTTGGCAAGGTTGCCCCAAAACTGACCAATATCTAACCAAGAACTTGCCACATCGCTTGACGCACGACCCATCAAAAATCGCTCCGCGACTTCTTGAACGATATTTTGAGCAATATTTTCGATAGCGGACTTATGCCGTCAATTACCTTAAGCAGGTAAGCAGCTCAAATGACATCACAGCCGACTGAATAAAATATCAAGGCAATGTCACCAATGACTCCCTACGAATCATTTGACAACCAAGGAAACGCCGATGTTTTGGCAATGTCAGCGAGCGACGTCCAGAGCGAACAAGTTGGCATGAAAAAGGCAAGGCATAGACCTTCTGGTCATGCCTTGCCTTTTGAATGACAAATTGTCGCTCTGGGCGGCGCGCAGCGTCGAGTCGTTACGCGGTTTGTAAAACCGCGTAACCTACACGGCCTGTGCCAGCTTCTCGGCACGCTCGGCGGCGGCGAGCGCCTCGATGACGGTGCCGAGCTGGTCGCCCAGGAGGACGCCGTTGTAGGTGGAGTTGAAGCCGATGCGGTGATCGGTCACGCGGTCCTGGGGCTGGTTGTAGGTACGGATCTTCTCGGAACGGTTGCCGTGGCCGATCTGGCTCTGGCGCTCGGCACCGAGCTCCGCCTGCTGCTTCTCGAGCTCCATCTCGTACAGACGGGCGCGCAGCATCTGCATGCAGACTTCGCGGTTCTGGATCTGGGAGCGCTGTTCCTGCGACTGCACCACGGTGTTGGTGGGCAGGTGGGTGATGCGCACGGCGGAGTAGGTGGTGTTAACGCACTGACCGCCAGGGCCGGAGGCACAGTAGGTATCGATGCGCAGGTCGGACTGGTTGATCTGAACGTCGATCTCCTCGGCCTCGGGAAGCACGGCGACGGTTGCCGTGGAGGTCTGGATGCGACCCTGGGACTCGGTCTTGGGAACGCGCTGGACGCGGTGCACGCCGGACTCGAACTTCATGACGGAGTAGACGCGGTCGCCCTCGACCTTGAACTCGATGGACTTAAAGCCGCCGGCCTCGCTGGGGCTGGAGTCGAGCACGGTGGTCTTCCAGCCGCGCGACTCGCAGAAGCGCTGATACATCTTGTACAGATCGCCGGCAAAGATAGCCGCCTCGTCGCCACCGGCGGCGGAGCGAATCTCGACGATGGTGTTCTTGTCGTCGTTGGGGTCGCTCGGGATGAGCATGTACTTAATGTCTTCCTCGAGCTGGGGAAGCTTGGCCTCGTTTTCGGAGATGTCCATCTGGAGCATCTCCTTCTCATCGGCATCGGTCGTATCGTGGAGCATTTCCTTGGCAGCCTCGATGTCATCGAGCGCGCCGATGTACTCGCGCGAGGCGGCGATGAGGTCGGACTGGTGCGCGTACTCCTTGTTGAGACGCGTGAACTCCTTGATGTCGGAGGCAACGGCCGGGTCGGAAAGCTTCTTCTCGAGCTCCTCATAGGCCTTGATGATCTTTTCGAGCTTGTCGCGCATGGCGGGACTCCTTTATATGCGTGAAGGTGAAAATCGGCAGAGTTGATGGGGCGCGCGGCGCCGCTGCGGGGGTAAGCCCGGCTAGAACATGTCGATCTTCAGATACATGCGCATCCCTTCGCGTATGGGGTACATAGTTGCGGTCTAACCCATACATGATAGCGTGCGCAGGCAAACCTGCATATAACCCGCACGGAATGAGTGGACATAGCCGTTGGGGACGTTCATTAACGACTAGTCGTTTAAGAACGTCCCCAACGGCTAACAAAGGGACTGTCGCTTTGTCACATTCTAGAGCGTTTGAAGCAGAGCGATGAAAAAGCGTACGCCCTGGAGGTAGGCGCGGCGGGTGATGCGCTCGTTGGTGCCGTGGACACCGCGCTCGCACTCGTCATCGTCTACCACAAAGGCCGAGAAGCGAATGCACTCGGGGCAAATGCGCTGGTAGTTGGCAGCATCGGTCGCGCCAATCACGGTCGAGGGAACGATACCGATAGGAGCTCCGCCCGCCGCTGATGATCCGTTTTCCTCCGTCCCCTCTGGATCACGGAAATAGCGGGCGGCGATGACGCGGACGGTCTCGAGTCCCGGTCCGCCGATGCGCGGAGACGGCGAGGGTTCGGAGCTGCCAGGACCGAGCTCGATCTCGACACGGTCGGCGAGCCCCGCCTCGGCAACGGCGACGCGGCAGCAGGCCACGACATCGGCCACACTCGTGCCCTCGAGCATGCGGAAGTTAATGTTTGCCCACATATCCTGCGGCATTACGTTGGCGCCGGTGCTGCCACCCTCGATCTGGGTCGGTGCACAGGTGGTGGTCACGAGCGGATAGAGCTTCTTGCTGGCGAGGCACTCGCGCACGATGGCGTCCTTGTTGGAAGCAATCTCGTCGGCCGTGTAGAGCTCCAGCTCGACGAGCTGTGCGGCAAGCAGGTCCGTGACGCGCGTCGGCCACTCGATATCGCAGATTGCGGTGATGGCACGGCTCAACACCTCGAGCGACGTGCCGCCGTAGGGGTTGGAAGAATGCCCACCCGCGCTCTTTGTCTTGAGCACAATGTCGGCATAACCCTTCTCAGCCAGGTCGGCGTGCATGAGCCAACCCTCGCCCGCGTTGTACTCGGCAGCCGAAACAATACGGTAGTCACCCTCGTCGATCAGATATTCAAGTTCAACACCGCGCTCCTCGAGCACGCGGCCGATAGCTCCAGCGCCGTACTGCGTGGTTTCCTCGTCCTGGCCAAAGGCGAGCAACAGCGAACGCTTGTGCTCCCAGCCGTGCGCCAACGCATACTCAACCGCCTCGAGAATGCCTGCGACCTGATCCTTCATGTCGATAGCGCCGCGACCCCAAATGTAGGTGTCGTCCACCTGTCCGCTAAAGGGGGCGTGCGTCCAGTCGGCCTCGGTACCCGGCACCACGGGGACCACGTCCATGTGGCCCATGAGCATGACGGGTTTGAGGGCGGAGTCGGAACCGCCAAGCGTCACCAACAGCGAGTGGTCGATAAGCTCGACCTCGCCCGCCGCAAACACGCGCGGCCAGGCCTGCTGCATATAGGCGCGCAGGTCGTCGAAGGGCTGCCAGTCCACCGCCTCGGCATCCATGCTCGAGATGGTCGGAAACGACAGCACGCGGCCCAAGCGCTCGCACGCGCCGGCCTCGTCCATATCGGCAAAATCGTCCTCATGCGCAAAGAAGCGCCAAACCTCGGCCATGACATCCTTTCGATTGTGACGACAAAGGCCGCCCCACGGGAGCGGCCCTGCAACGTAGGCGTTTGCGCCGGTTATTTGTCCTCGAGATAGCGAGAGAGGAACTCGCGAGTGCGCTGGTGCTTGGGATTGCCGAAGAGCTCGGCCGGCGCGGCGTCCTCGAGTACCACGCCCTTGTCCATAAAGACCACGCGGTCGGATACGGTTCGGGCAAAGGCCATCTCATGCGTGACGACGACCATGGTCATGCCGTCGGCAGCGAGCTTGCGCATGACCTCGAGCACCTCGCCCACGATCTCGGGGTCGAGCGCCGAGGTCGGCTCGTCAAACAGCATGATCTGCGGATTCATGCACAGGGCACGAGCGATGGCCACACGCTGCTTTTGACCACCGGACAGGCGACCCACGGCGGCGTGCGCGAACTTTTCGAGTCCCACGCTCGCCAGATGCTCCATCGCGACCTTCTCGGCCTCGGCCTTGCTCATCTTTTTGAGCGTGACGGGCGCGAGCGTGCAGTTGTCGAGCACGTCCATATTGTTGAACAGGTTGAAGCCCTGGAACACCATGCCGATGTCCTCGCGCAGCTTATTGATATTGCAGCGCTCGGCCGTAAGGTCCTGGCCGTGGAACCAGATGTGGCCCGCGTCCGGGGTCTCGAGCAGGTTGAGGCAGCGCAGGAAGGTCGACTTGCCCGAGCCCGAGGCGCCGATAATGGTGACGACCTCGCCGGGATTGACAGCGAGGTCGATGCCCTTAAGCACCTCGAGCGAGCCAAAGCTCTTGCGCAGGCCCTCGACGCGGATAAGCGGCTCATTGGTCTGTGCGGCGGCCGCGGTGCCGGTAGTGGCGGTATCTGCCATGATGATTCTCCTCGTCTTGAGCCTAGTTGGAGCTGGGCAGCGTTGCCGGGGCCTCGGCGCCAAGCTTTTTGCCAAAGGCCTCGAGCAGGCGGCTCGCCACGAGCGTCAGGATCAGGTAGACCACGAGCGCCACGCAGTAGACCTCCATCTGGCGGTAGTACACGCCGGCGACCGTGGTAGTAGCGTACATGAGGTCAAACACGCCGATGACCGAAAGCACCGACGAATCCTTGATGTTGATGATGAGCTCGTTGGTGAGCGCCGGAATCGCATTTTTAATGCCCTGGGGGAACACGACCTTGCGCATGGCTTGCCACTGTGACAGACCCAGCGAGCGCGCTGCCTCGGCCTGACCGGGGTCGATGGACTCGATGCCGCCGCGCAGGACCTCCATCATGTAGGCGGTAGAGTTGAGCGAGATGGTGACGAGGCCGGCAGTGAAGGTACTCCAGATCTGGTTGGCCTGGGCGGTCTCGAAGCCCATGCCGCGCAAAACGGTGAAGCCCGCGTAATAGATGAGTAGGCCCTGGACCATCATGGGCGTGCCACGCACGATGGTGGAGTAGATGGTCGCAAAGCCGCGGCCGACACTCTTAAAGAAGCGCACCAGGTCGTTGTCCACGCGATCGAAGGTCTGAATGCGCAAAAACACAAAGAGCAGCGCAAGGAAAAAAGCGATGACGGTACCGAAGGTCGCAAGTGCGATGGTGATCTCGATGCCGCGGATAAAGAAGTCCCCGCTCTTGTAGGTCATGTAGACCAGGCTCGACAAAAAGTCGCTGGGGTTGGAGTCCGAGACAATACTCACCTGCACCAGGTCGATAAACGACATGACGCAGCGGTCGACAAAGAAGATCGCCGCGATGACGACCACGACATAGCTGCCCAGGCGCGCGCCGCGACGGAAACGCTCGGATGCAAACGGTGACTTTTCGCGATAGTCGCTCCAGTGCATAACCTTGGTGACGAGCGCTGCCGCCGACACGACGATCCAGGCCCAAAGAATCGCCCAAAGGCAATCTTGGAAGATGCCGGTGGGCGCCAAAAAGCTCAGCGGCGTGGGGTTGCGCTGGCTAAATGCCAAGCCGAGCGCCGCGATAACGCTCGTGCCCAGGTACACATAACGGTGGTCGGCCTTGATAAAGGAGGCCAGACGATTGATGCCTTTCATGCTGCCTCCCTATGCCGGCTGACGGTCGAGGCACGCGTCCCACATTTGGTCGCGCTCCTCTTGGCTAATGCCCTTGAGTGTCTTGTCGATGAGCTTAAGCAGTTTGTCCGATCCCTTGCGGCAACCGACATTCGCCGTGACCTCCTGCTTAAAGCCCTCGCCCTCGGCAAAGTGGATGGGGACGATACCGGGATTTTGGGCCATATAGCCCTTTTCGTTCTCAGTGTTGTAGGTCACGGCGTCGCACGTGCCCTGCAGCAGATTCGAGAACACCGTGGGGACCGAATCGACCGGGTTCTTGTGCACAACGCCCGGAATCTCGTCGATGACGGTATCGAGCATGGTGTCCTTTTGGCCGAGCACCGTGGCACCGCTGAAGTCGCTGAGCTTGGTGGCGTTTTGGTAGGGCGAGCCCTCTTTTACGAACAGGCCAAAGTAGCCAATGAAGTACGGGTCGGAAAAGCCGACGGACTCCTCGCGCTCGGGCGTGGCGCTCATGCCGGCGATGATGAGGTCAATCTGGCCGTTGTTGAGCGAGTCGATAAGGCCCGAGAAGCTCTGCTTGACGGCAACGGGCTCGCCGCCGAGAGCCTTGCAGACGATCTTGGCGATCTGCACGTCGTAGCCATCGGCGTAGGCTCCCTGCACGTTATCGATGGGGATCGTGAACTCGCTGGCCTCGGAAACCTGCCAGTTGTACGGGGCGTAGGCCGCCTCCATGCCAATGCGGATCTTATCCTTGCCGATCACAGAATCGGACAGGTCGTCGCGACCGCCGCCCGTCGTGGACTGAACTACTTCCAGCGTGGAGGGACGCTGGCAGCCGGCAAGTGCGCCGGCGACGACAGAAGCGCTCGCAGCGAGAGCGCTACCCAAAAAGATGCGACGGCTGCATACCGGCTGTGGATGCGCGTCGCGTTGATGGGGAGAATGCATAATCTGCCTTCCCTGTTGAATCGTATGCTGACGACTTAACAGGATATACGCCAGCGACCAGCAGCGCAGCACAAGCTCGAAAAATTAATAGACACACGGTAGTCATTGGGAGCGTCGATGTTTTGGCAATGCCAGCAGGCGCCACCCAGAGCGAACAAGTTAGCATGAAAAAGGCAAGGCATAGACCTTCTGGTCATGCCTTGCCTTTTGAATGACAAATTGTCGCTCTGGGCGGCGCGCAGCGTCGACCGGTCCGCCGTTCGTCAGAACGGCGGAACCTCTAGAGCAAGGTGGCGCTAAAGCTGCGGACGTCCGTCTCGCCCGGCGCCAGCGTGATGGTGTTGACCTTGTGCTCAAAAACATCGTCCTCGGTGTCCATGGTGGTATGACCGGTCCAGGGCTCGAGCGCCACAAACGGAGCGTCGTTGGCGGCAGACCACACGCCAATGTACTTAAAGCCCTCAAAGTCGATCTTGACGCCGTGGCCCGACTTGCGGCCGCGCAGTGTGAGCGTGGAGCCCGGAGTATCGGTGAACATGATGGCATCGTTATCGAAGCTGCGGTGCGTGATGGGCAGCACGTCCGAGTTATCGGGAGCCTTGTAGCTACCCTCGAACGTCATAAGACCGTCGGGCGTGATGATGGGAGCCTCGTTGGTCCAAGCCTCGGTAAACGCCAACTCGTAATCCTCGAACGCCTCGTCCTCGGCACCGGGGACGGGCACGTTAAATGCGGGGTGGCCGCCCACCGAGAACGGCAGGTCCACGTCGCCGGTGTTGGTGACGGCGAAGGTCTGCGTGAGGGTGGCGTCGCCGGTCAAGGCATAGGTCATGTTGAGCTTAAAGTGGAAGGGGAACGCCTTGAGCGACTCAGGCGTGTCAGTGATCTCGTAGGTAACGGACGAGCCGTCCTCGGAGACCTCGACCAGCTTGTGCTCGACGATGCGCGCGAGGCCGTGGCGCGGCATCTCGCAGGTGCCGGCTGCAGACGTCGCTGTGTTGTTGCGCAGCGAGCCCACAATGGGGAACAGGATGGGCGCATGCTTGCCCCAAAAGGCGGGGTCGCCCTGCCACAGATACTCGTTGCCGTTGAGGGCAAGGCTCGTGAGCTGGGCGCCCATGGAATCGATGGCCGCGGTGAGGCCGCCGCGCTTGATGGTAGTGACGGTGGACATGCTACTTCCTCCAATAGTAAACAACGGTGTCGAGGGCTATTGTCCCACTCTTGACGGCAAGGAGAAGCGACAGGCGCAGTTATTGAGCGATTGCGTAAAGGTCGAACCCGCCCTGCGGCGTACTGTCGACCGTATCGGGCGCCTGCGAGTTAAAGCTCACGGGAACCATGCGCTTTGAGGCGCGGAAGCGCGTTCCGTCGGTGGCGACGGGCGGTTCATCGACGGTGAGCTCGTAGTCACCGGGCTTGAGTTCGATGCCGTCACCAGCGGAATTGACGTATTGATACTCGTCAATCGTCTGCCCTTTGAGCGTGCGCCCCACGATGTGGACGAGCATTTGGCTGTCGCCGCGCGCGGTGTCCCACGTCGCGCCGTCCTTGACCTCGACCGACACATGTACCGAGCGCGTGCGGCCGAGCGATTGCTCGACGGACATCTCGACCTTGGCGGCATCTTTGCGTTGTTGTTCCACATGGCTCCAGACATTTCCGATCGCCGAGCAGGCGATAACGCCGGCCATAAAGGCGATAAGGATGGGGCCGAGCGGCGAGCGACGTCCTGCATCTCCCTCGCGAGCCAGGTCGGGGCGATGCGTGGGCGCGGGCGCCTGGGCACCCTGCGAGGGCACGTCGAGAATACTGAAGGATGCCGTGCTATCGGGGTCGATAGTGTGACGCGGCCGCGGGGTCTTTGCCGGCGAGATGGACATGTCGGCTGGCTCACCCAGTGTGGCCGTGGCATCGGCCTTTGCCTCGTCAGCCTCAGCCTGGGCCCAGGCCTGCTCAAAGGTTAGGGGTTCGGCGGCATCGGAGGCGGCTTCAGGCTCGACACCGGCATCATTGCCGGCCTCGTCCTCGTCGCTCGACACGTCACACGGCGCGGGCTCGTCCCACTCTTCGTCCGGAGCCTCGCCCTCGCTATACCACCATTCAAAGTTATCGATATCCATACGGGGCGCCCCCTTGGCCTCGCAAATAAACACTTGCCAGCCTTATACCCCCAGATGGCACGGCGGCTCGCCGGCACAGACAGGAAAACCGTCACAACATTCGACGCTTTTCCTCGATTTCGAGATTTTCATCGAATGTTGTGACGGTTTGGGCGGCAGCCACGCCGCGAATGTGACAAAGGGACTGTCCCTTTGTCCCTTCTGTTAGAGTTGCAGGGATTGAATCCCGCTTATTCATGCGACATTGGAGTGACAACCTTGACCGCCGCAACCACGTCTAAAAGTAAATCAACCGCCGCCGCGCTCTCCCCCGCGCGCACCAAGCTCTGCCTGGCGCTGCTCGTGCTGTTGGGATTCTCGCTCGGCTGCTCCGAGTTCGTGGTCATCGGTATCGAGAGCGACTTGGCAACGGAGCTCGGCATCTCGCTTGCCACTGCGGGCCAGCTCGTCAGCGTGTTCGCGCTCGTCTACGCCATCGCGACGCCGGTGCTCGCGCTCAGCACGGGGCGTTTTCGCCGCTACCAGCTGCTCGTGTGCTATAGCATCGTCTTTGTGCTCGGCAACCTGGTCATGGCGTTGGCGCCCAACTTCCAGGTACTGTTTATCTCGCGCATTGTCCTGGGCTCTGTCTCGGGTGCGCTGCTCGCCGTGGGTGTGACGTACATCCCCGAGCTGCTGTCCCCGCAGCAAACCTCGCTTGCCATCTCGGTCGTGTACGGTGCGTTTTCCGTGGCAATGGTCTTTGTCACTTCGATCGGCAAGTTTGTGGCCGACACGCTCGATTGGCACGTGGCCATGTACGGCACGCTGACCTTTGCCGTTCTGATCTGCGGAGCGCTCGTGGCGTTTATGCCGCGCACTGGGCAAACCGACGAGCCTGCCACCTTTCGCGAGCAGGCGGGGCTTCTACGCGAGCCGAGCATCATCACCGGCATGCTCATCTTTTTGTTTGGCGTAGGCTCGGTCTATGTGTTCTACGGCTACGTGACGCCTTATCTTGAGCAGGTGCTGGGTATGGGCACCGTTCAGGCGAGTACCACGCTCATGGCCTATGGCGTGTTCTGCCTGATCTCGAACATCCTGGGCGGATGGATCGATGCGCGCTTTGGCATGAAGGCGCTGCTTGTGACGTTTGTGTTGCAGGCTGCGGCGTTACTCGGGCTGTTTGCCGTGGGCGGCACCATGCCGCTCGCGCTGGTCTTTGTCTTTAGCTTGGCGCTGCTCATGTACCTGTTCTCGGTGTCGTGCATCACGCACTTTATGGACGTGGCACGCAGCCGCCATCCCAAGTCGATGGTACTCGCAAGTTCGGTTGAGCCCATGGCGTTTAACGTCGGTATCTCGTTTGGCACTGCAGTGGGCGGCGCCGTGGTAAGCAGCATTGGCATTGCGTACGTGGGCGCCGTGGGCGCCGCGTTCTCGCTTGTGGCCTGGGCGCTTACGCTGGTGACGATTAAGTTGGCTCGCTGGGAGCGCCACCGCGGGTAGCGCAATTGCAGCTAAAAGCCGCAGCACCGCCCACCATCTTTTGACCGCCTGGCGCTCGCTCCTGCAGCCATGCAACACGTCGTCTGCCGCCCAAGTCAGTATCTTTCCCGGCGCTATTTAACCACGCAAAACGCATCCTGTTAAGATTATCGCTATCGTTTTTCGCAATCTGAAAATCGATAGAATCGCAGGTAAAGCTTTCGTAGTCTGAAATGGTCAATCCACACGAAAGGGGTTTACCACATGGACAAGAAAGCAGTTGTAATCGCCGGGGCCGGCAGCACCCACACTCCCGGCATCATCCAGAGCCTATTGCAGAAGAAAAACGAATTACCGCTGCGTAAACTCGCCCTGTACGACATCGACGAGAAGCGCATGCATCTCGTCTACGACATCATGAAGCAGTTCATCGAGCAGGAAGCTCCTGACATCGAAGTTGTCGTGACGACCGACCCCGAAAAGGCATTCACCGATGTCGACTTCGTCTTCGCGCAAATCCGCCAGGGTGGCCTTCAGATGCGTCGCCAGGACGAGCGCATCCCTCTTAAGTACGGTTGCGTGGGACAGGAAACCTGCGGCGCCGGCGGTTCGATCTCCTATGGCATCAGGTCCATCCCCGGCGTCTTCGACCTCGTACGCTACGCCAAGAAATACAGTCCAGACGCCTGGATCCTCAACTATTCCAACCCTGCCGCAGTTGTCGCCGAGGCCACACGTCGCGAGTTTGGCAACGACCATATCCTTAACATCTGCGATATGCCCACGGCTATCTTGCTCTCGTACTCTAAGATGCTCGGACTTCCCAGCTGGCGCGATATCGACCCCATGTATTTTGGACTCAATCACTTTGGCTGGTTTACCAAAATCTACGACAAGCAGGGACGCGATCGTCTGCCGGAGCTCCGTCAGATGATTCTCGAGCACGGCATGGCCGTGAGCGACAAGCATCACAAGGACAAGGACTGGATGCACACCTGGGGTCAATACGTCAAGATTGTGAAGGACTATCCCGAGTATCTGCCCAACAGCTACCTGCAGTACTACCTGTACTCCAAAGACATGGCAGATGACATGGACCCCAACTGGACGCGCGCCGACAACGTCATCAACGGACGCGAGAAGGAGATGTTTGCCGAGCACGACAAGTACCTGGCAGATCCCGCCAATTACAAGAGCCCCGTACAGAGCTTCACGGTCTTTGGCGACTTTATCGTCGACGCAGCCGCCTCTATCGCCTACAACAAGTGCGAACGTTATCTCGTAATCGTCGAGAATAACGGCGCCATCCCCAATCTGCCCGACGACGCCATGGTCGAGGTTCCCGCCTACCTGCGCTCTTGGGGCCCCGAACCCATCAGCCAGCCTGCTATCCCCACCTTCTACAAGGGGCTTATCGAAGAGCAGAATGCCAGTGAGAAGCTCGCCGTCGACGCATATTACGAGCATTCCTACCAGAAGGCGCTCGAAGCCATCGCAATCAACAAGACCGTCCCTTCGACTACCGTCGCGCGCCAAATCCTCGACGACCTGATCGAAGCGAACGGCGATTATTGGCCGACCCTGTCCTAACTCCCCGCGCATCGAAGGAACATCATGAAAGAAAGCAAGCTCTACAGCGAGTTCCAGAGACTCGGCAAGGTGCTCATGGCGCCGGTCCTCCTCCTGCCCGTTTCCGGCATTTTGGTCGGTCTGGGCTCCGCCCTTTCCAATGCTAACCTCATCTCGCTCTGCCCGTTTTTGGGCACCGAGCCAATGGTGATCTTTAGCACGCTCATCAAAGCAGCCGGTAACGTTATCAATGGTAACATCTCGGTTCTCTTTGCGATCTGCATCGCCTACGGTTACGCCAAGGCCGAGAAGGCGACCGCCGCACTCTCAGGCTTCATCGGCTACATGACCATGAACACGATCATGGGTCAGCTGCTTATCCTGCTGGGCACCATCGATCCCGCCAACCTGCAGACCGGTCAGAACGCCATCCTGGGCGTAACCACACTCGACACCGGCGTATTCGGCGGCATCATCATCGGCTTGGTAGTCGCGTGGATCCACAACCGATTCTATAAGGTGCAGCTTCCGCCGGTGCTCGGCATCTTCAACGGCACACGCTGCGTCCCCGCCCTCACCGTCGTTTTCGCAAGCCTAGTGGGCGTTGCGCTCGCCTTCGTGTTTCCGTTTGTGCAAACCGGCCTAAAGGCCGCCTCGACACTCATCGATTCCACCGGGGTGTTTGGCGCGTTCATCTATGGCTTCTCCGAGCGCATGCTTCTGCCCTTCGGCCTGCATCATTTCATCTATCTGCCGTTTTTCTTCACTTCTTTGGGCGGTAGCATCCAGGTTGACGGCCAGACCGTCGAGGGTGCTGTCAACATCTACAACGCCATGCTCAACACGCCCGGCATGATGTACGACATCGACATCTCAAAATACGTCATGAACGGCAAGGTGCTGTTCGCCATGTGCGGCCTGCCTGCGGCGGCGCTCGCCATCTACCACTGCGCCCGTCCCGAGAATAAAAAGAAGGTCGGCTCTCTCATGATCGCCGCCGTTATTCCGGCCGCCATCATGGGCATAACCGAACCGCTCGAGTACTCCTTCCTCTTTGTAGCGCCCGTACTCTACGTGGTCCACGCCCTGCTGTGCGGCATCGCGTATGTACTCACCTACCTAGTACAGTTCAATGTGCCCGGACCTTCCGCCTTCGGCGGACCGCTCCTCTCGTGGATCTTCAACGGCATCATGAACGCCGATAAAGGCTCCAACTGGTTCTGGCTTATTCCGCTCGGCATCGCTTACTTCGGAATCTATTACGTGCTGTTCCGCACCTTTATCAAGAAATTTGACCTCAAAACCCCGGGCCGCGAGGATGATGACACGCAGGCAGCGGATGACACGTCGGCCATCGACTCCAAAGCACCTGTCCAGGTAAGCGAGCTCATCCCGCAGATCGTGGAAGCCGTGGGCGGCGCCGATAACATCTCGGGTGTCAACGCCTGCTTCACTCGCCTGAGGCTCAGCCTCAAAGACACCGCCCTGGTCAAGGACGATAGCGTCTTCACCAAAGACCTCGGCGCCAGCGCCATCGTGCACGTTGGCGGCGGTGTTCAGATCGTTTACGGCAATAAAGCTTCTGTCTACAAAGTCGAAATGAGAGAATACTTGGGCATGGAATAAATCCGTCCCATAGCTTCACCACAATGCCCCGGAGACGGCATATCCGCTCCGGGGCATTATTGTTTGGAGTGATTTGAATGTCGATGTACGAGGTCTATTCGAACCTCAGGTCTTGTATCGAAGACGTCGAGAAGGGCGGCAGCCTTGACGCCCACATCGCACTCTACGCCCTTTCCCATCACGACGAGATCCCAGAGCTCTCAATAGAAGAACTTGCCCGCGCGTGCAATACATCGCCCGCGACCATCTCGCGCTTCTGCAGGCGCGTGAACGGCTCGAGCTTTCGATCGTTCAAAGAGCAAGTTGACGACTTCAACGCTTGGCTCCAGCGCGAGACAACCGAGGCAAGGGCGCATAAGCAAATCGATATACCCTGGTATTTCGATATCGTAGAGACCTCTTTGCTTGAAACAAAACGCCTGCTCACTGAGGATCGACTCGAGCAGGCCGTTGACTGGCTTCTCGATGCGCAAAATGTCTACGTATACGGAAGCTCATTCTCCAATCTCGCCGCCCGCTCACTCTGCGAAAAGCTGAGCCGCGTAAACCGACTGTGCTTCTCATTTGGCTCCGTCAAGGGACAGGAAACGTCGCTCTGTCTGCTCCAACCCGACGATCTAGCCATCTTTGTATCGTTCTCAGGGAAGACGAGCCATATCTTCAATCTTTACGTTGAGGCCAAGCGGCGAGGTTGCCGCGTTATTTGGATATCGAGCAACATGGCATTCGATAACAACGGGGCGCGCGAGCTCTTGCTACCCGTGAGCGCGGAGTCACTCAGCGAGTACTCGACCGCCTTGGTTGAGGGCATGAGCCTACAAAGCGCGGTTAACGCTCTGTATATCAGCTGTGCAAATCGACTTCGGGCGCAGCGCTAGCCGCAAACACGCTAGAACCGAAAAGAACGCACCTCACCGTCGCAAGGCGTCCGAATACACGATAGGCAGCGCCAAAAGAGAGCAGCGAGCACGTCATGTACTTGCCCATTCGCCCCAAAACAGCACAGGTCGGCGCCCGATTGAAGGATCGGGCGCCGACCTGTATTAATCTTGATCGTGTGTTTGAGTCGTTTACTCCATACCCAGTAGCTCGCGCATCTGAGTTGCGTAGTTAGATGCCATGTTGCCGTAGACAATCTGCACGCCGCCGTTAACATGCACGATGCCACGCGCTGCAAGCTTTTCGGTAAACTCGGCGTCGTCAACCACCTTGTCACAGTCATTGAGCTGGATGCGCAGACGGGTGAAGCAGGCCTCGACAGACTTAATATTGTTGTCGCCGCCCACTGCCTCAACGATGGCGGGAATGAGGTCGCTGATCACAGTCTTGGGAGCCTTTGCGGCCTCATCGTCGGACTCTTCCTCACGGCCGGGGGTCTTAAGGTCCTTCTTAAGAATGATGAACTTGAAGACGAAGTAGTACACCACGAAGTAGATGGGGCCGAGGAACAGGATAACCTGCCAGTTGGAGCCCTTGGCTGCACCCATAATGCCGTTAAAGATCAACGACAAGAGCGGGCCGCCGAAGGACGCGGAACCGGCCACGTTGAACTGCAGGATATAGGTCAGCGCATAGGCAAGACCAGCCATGAGAGCGTGGAACACGTAGAGGATGGGCGCGATAAACAGGAAGGAGTACTCGAGCGGCTCGGTAATGCCGGAGAGGATGCAAGGCACCACGATGGCAATCATGAGCGCTGCGGTCTTCTTCTTGTTCTTGGGAAGCGCCGTCTTGTAGAAGGCGAGTGCAGCGCCAGGCAGGCCGAACATGGCGAAGATAACCTTGCCGTTCATGACAAAACGGCTGACCTCGATGTTAAACGGCGTGCTGGGAGAGCCCAGGATCGCGTTGTAGATATTGATAGCGCCCTGAACAGTCTGGCCGTCGATGGTCTCGACGCCGCCGAGCGACGTGAAGAAGAACGGCAAATAGACAAAGTGATGCAGGCCAAAAGGCAGGAGCATGCGCTCGCCGGCGCCGTAGACAAATGCACCAAAGGCACCCGTAGTCTTGATGAACTCGGACAGCGCACCGAGAGCGTTCTGAATAAACGGGAAAACAAAGGACATGACCAATGCGAGGATGCTGCATGAGAGCAGCGTCACCGCTGGGATAAAGCGCGTGCCGTTGAAGATGGAGAACACGGCAGGCAGCTCAATCTTGTAGTAACGGTTATGCAACCATGCGACGATTGCGCCCACCAGAAGACCGCCGATAACGCCAGTGTCGAGCGTGGTGATGCCGAGGATCGTGCTCTGGCCCGTCGTAAGATTCGCGGGATCGATGACGCCAGTCGCCGTAAGGAACGTGCCCATCACGGAATTCATGCACATGTAGCCCAAAAAGCCACAAAGCGCCGCGGTAGCCTTCTCGGACTTGGCGAAGCCATAGGCGAGACAAATCGAGAAGATAACCGGGATGTTGTTCATAACGATGCTGGCAGCGGCCTTGAGAATCGAAAAGAAGATCGCAAAGCCCGGAGCAGCAAGCCAGGGAACAGCTGCCGTAAGGGTGGGGCTGGTAAAGGCATTGCCAAAGCCCTGAAGGATGCCGGCGATTGGCAGGATCAAGACAGGCGTCATGAGGACTTTGCCCAGGCGCTGGAACTTTGCCAGCAGCTCATCTTTGTTCATGGGATACCCCTCTTAAAGAAACGGGGCGTGCAGCTCCACAGCCCACACGCCCCATAACAGTTATCAAGCGCTATGGAACTAGCTACTTAAGCTCCGGCCAGTAATCCTTATTGGCCTCGATGAGCTTGTCGAGCACTTTGCGAGCCTTCTTTGCGTCACCGACCAGACGATTAAGCGTGAGTGCCTGCAGAGCCTTCTCGTAGGAACCCTCCATCCAAGCCTCAACAGTCAGGCGCTCATAGGCGTACTGGTTCTCCATAAGGCCGCGATAGAAGGTACCGATCTTGCCAACAGCATAGGGCTGCGGGCCATTGGCGCCCACGCTTGCCGCGACCTCGACCATGGCGTCATCGGGCATGCCCTCGATAATGCCGTTGTTGGGCACGATGACAATGAAGGTCTTGTTGGTGTTGCGATAAATGGCCGAGGTGATTTCCACGATCATATCGCCATGAGCGTCGTTTTGCACAACCGAGGAGTTCTTTGCGGTGCCGACTTTGGCAACACGCTCGCACTCGGCGAACACGCGCTTTTCACGACCGTTGATAACCTCGTCGGAGCGAGTGTAGTCGGGGTCGAGGTGAGCGACCTTGTACTCGGGATACAGATAGTACTGCAGATAAGTGTTGGGCAGATAGTCGGGGAAGTCCTCGAGCATGTCCTTGACCATGGCGTAGGTATCAAGCCAGGACTGGTCACGCTGCTCGGCATCGGCAGGAAGGAAGCCGTTCTTCTCCGTGTACTCCTTAATCTGCGGGACGAGGTCATGGCCCTCTTCATCGTAGATGTGCTTGAACCAACCGAAGTGATTGAGGCCGAAGTACACGGGCTCCGTCTTGCTCATATCGCGACCGAGCAGGCGACCGTAAGAGCGCATGAGGTTGACAGGCTGGTCGCAGATGTTGAGGACGCGATGCTCATCGGGCAGGACGCGCTCGAGACCATACGCCACAATAGCAGCCGGGTTGGTGTAGTTGATAATCCACGCCTCCGGGCTATGAGCGCGAACGTCGTTGACGATCTCAACCATGTCATGCATGGAGCGCATACCGTAAGCCATGCCGCCAGGGCCCACCGTTTCCTGGCCGATGATTCCCATATGCAGCGGAATCTTCTCGTCCTTGCTACGCATCTCGTAGCCGCCGGTACGAATCTGGCAGAGCACAAAGTCGACGTCGGTGTAAGCCTCGTCCTTATCGGTGGTGTAACCGAACTCCACACCGGGCTCCTCCTCGGCGAAGAGGATCTTGCCAAACTCGCCGATCGGACGCTGACGCTCGGCATCGATGTCATAGAGCATCACGCGGTTCAGCGGCAGAATGTCCATGTGCTTGGTCAGGGCTTTAAGAATGCCAGGGCACCACGTGGAGCCGCCGCCAACGATCACAATATTGAGCTTATCCTTCATGTTCCGTCCCTCCAGGGTTGGCTGATCGGTGTTCTCGAAGACCTTGGGCTCCGCGGTTGTCCTCGGCTTGCTTCGTTTCGATTGATATTTTGCGATATAAGGTCATTTGAGAGTCCCCGTGTGGGCCAATGCGAAACGGGGACACATGATTTCGCTCACGACACAGATATGTGTAGGCAGACACACGCGTTTGCCCAGTTCATGGGCAATAGGCAATCTTGACCGATTACCGATTTCTCACCTGGCTACACAAAGCGGTACCATATGTACGGCGAGATGCGAGGGGCTGAAACATCTTATGAAAGATCAAGAATCTTTTTATGATCATGTGCGGGCTGGCGAGAGCAAGCTCAACGATCTCGAAAGCGAGATCATGCGCTACATCATCGAGCTGCGTGATGATATTGACGATGTCACGCTTAAGAGCGTTGCTGAACGGTTCTTCGTCGCTCCCAATACAATCGTCAGGCTTGCCCATAAGCTTGGCTTCTCGGGGTTTACGGAGCTCAAACAATCGTATTCCGCCTCGCTCGACCGCAATCGATTCACTATCGAGGCACTTCCTCTTGATACCCAGCTCGTACAGACCAAAGATCTGCTTAACGACAGGGTCATCGATTCGGTTGTGAGTCTTATCCAGGATGCCTCGCATATCGTGTTCTTCTGCTCGGGCTTTTCGAAATACCCGTGCCTCGAGATGGCTGAAAAGCTCAAAATAATGGGCAAGAACACCGATACGCTCAGTGAACGTCATGTCATGAGGCATTACGCAGAACTCCTCGGCAAAAACGACCTGGTCTTCAGCGTTTCCGTAAGCGGCGAGACGCAGGTGTCTATTGACGCCACATCGATAGCCAAAACGCGCGGATGCAAGGTCGTCACACTCACCGGCTTTTCTCGAAATTCTCTCTCGAAACTAGCCGACTACCCTATCTACACCGTGCAAAAAGAAATCCGCTTGGGCAGCATGGACCTCGACAGTCGATTGATGTTCTATTACGTTTTCGAATTGATATTTGAGCGTTACTTCAAACTGGCCAAGAAATAAAACTTGGCATGCGCCCGGCTTCGACTCCTTAGCAGCCCTCTATATGAAAGGAACCGCGCATGCAACGTGTACTGTTTATCTGTTATGGAAATATCTGCCGCTCGACGATGGCTGAGTCGGTGTTTACCGAGCTCGTGCGCCGCGCCGGGCGCGAGGGCGAGTTTGTCATTGATTCCGCTGCGACCTCGGCCGAGGAGATCGGCAACCCGCCGCACCACGGTACCGTTGCCAAGCTACGCGAGGTCGGAATTCCCGTCGTCGCACATCGCGCACGTCAGGTGCGTCGCGCGGAGTATGGCGACTGGGATCGCATTGTCTATATGGATGCTGAGAACGCGCGCGGCCTGCGTCGCATCTTTGGCGACGACCCCGACGGCAAGATTACGCGCTTGCTCGATTGGACCGATCGCGCCGGCGACGTGGCCGATCCCTGGTACACCGGCAACTTCGATGCCACCTACCGCGACGTGCTCGCCGGCTGCACCGCTATGCTCGAGCAGCTGTAGGTTCGCGGACGCACGAACCTCGCGAGCCGCGTCATCGGCATACAGATCGAGCGTGGATTTTCTCCCACTTTGAGCATTCAAGTGCGCTCTAGACGGGAGAAAATCCACGCTCATTATCTCGGATAGCGGATGCGACAAAGGCACTATCCCTTTGTCGCATCGGGGACTGTCCCTAGACCGGCTTGACCTCCAGCTTTATCCCCTCGGCACAGGAGTCACCCAAAACATCCGAAAGGGCCCAGGTCGCATATAGCGGCAAATAAAGAACAGCTCCGCTGCGTTCAACGTTGCCTCTCGAGAAAACGATCCCGAGCCTTACGCCATATTCGGCCGTATCAAGCACATGACCGAGCGCGGCGTGCGCGTGGTAATAGGAACCCGATTTAACCTCGATCGGAACAGCCGTTCCATCCGGTCCGTCGACCACAAAGTCCACTTCGCCGCGCTTCTTTGTCTGATAGTAGTAAAGCTGGCGATTTTGGGCAGTCAGCTGCTGGGCCACCACGTTTTCGTAAATACCGCCCAGATTGGGTTCCTTGCTATCAAGATACGCCGCCTGGGCGACGCCAACGGGGTAGCGCGCCATCAACATGCCCGTATCCGATTGGTATAGCTTGAACTGCGATGACCGTGCCGTCTTGAGCAGGGGCGATTTTGGCTCGGTTACGATATCGGCCTTGAGAGCAACGCCGGCATCGACGAGCCAGACAAAATCTCGCTGGTACTTGTCGTAATGCGCCTTGGGGTCAATGGAATTGAGCACGAAGCGTTTGTTTTCGCCCTCGAGCATAATAGGGAGCTGATCGTAAATGCTCTGCACCTGAAGGGCTCGCCCGCTTGCATACTTGGAGATATCCCGCCGGTACTGTTCGTTGAGCTCTGACTGTAGCTGACGAACAGAGGCAAGGTCGCCCCGCGTGTCAAGAAAGCGCTGCACGACCTCCGGCATTCCGCCGACAACGGTATAGGTCCTGAAGTTTGCCATCATCGCGTCATGAATGTAATCAGGAATGGGCTTCTCGCTGATACACGCGTCGCGTATCGTTTGGCGAGCTCCCTCGCTCACCCCGATCGCCCAGCAAAACTCCTCAAAATCGAGCGGGAACATCCTAAGCTCGTGAACATATCCCACGGGATAGGACCTAACGCCCTTGAACTGAGTCCCGAGCATTGACCCCGAAAACGCCCAGCGGCACCTCCCGTCCTCAACAAGGAACTTTGCCATCGTCATGATGTCGGGGGCCTCTTGGACCTCATCGATAAACACGAGCGTTTTGCCCGGTGCTATCGGCTTTCCCGAGAGAAGCGTCACCCTGCTGATGAAATCGTCGGCATCCCGTGCCTCGAGAAGAGCATCTTTTGCCTGACGATTTTCCATGAGGTTGAGTTCGATGTAGGTTGCATGCCTGGCTTTGCCAAATGCGCGAATCGAATAACTTTTGCCGATCTGGCGAGAACCCGTAATGAATAAGGCCTTTTGCTCGGCAGACTTCAGCCAACGCTCCAGCTCTGCCGCTATTTTCCTACGCAGCATAGGCTCTCCCCTCAGTGTCATCAAATGAAATGCAAAGTTTATATGCTTGATTATCGATGAAATGCAGAGTTTTTAGAACCTAATATCGGATGAAATGCAGAGATTTAGGATTATAGGCAAAAAAGAAGGGGCACCATCGGCGGATGTGACAAAGGGACCGCTCCTTTGTCACATCCGGCTATTCGTCGACGATCTCGGCAAGCCAAACGTTCAGCGTATCGACCTCGGGGCAGCAGAACTTTGCCGTGCCAGGCTCGTTGCCAGGCACGGTTCCGCCATAGCGCAGGATATCGATATAGGGAAAGCCCACATGGCAGGCCATGGCGCACATCTTGCCGCGGTCTCGGTCAAAGTCAAAAACGTCGCCCGGCTTGTGACCGTGGTGGCAGCGGCACGTCCCCAGCTGGTCCACGCAGCTCACGCGGATACGCGGCCGCTTGCCACGCGGCGCGCCGAGCGGCCTGTTCTCGCCCGCAGGCTTGACGCCGCCCTCGCCAGCATTACTCATGGTCGATCACGTCCAGGCAGGCCTCGATGGGAAGGCCGGCCGACTTGTCCTCTTGGTCGGCATTGCGCTCGATAAGCTCAGCCACCACACGCATGGCATCGGACGTCGCGCGCTGCAGACTCCAACCTGCCATAACGCGGCCGACGAGCACCGCCGAGAACGTGTCGCCCGTGCCCGGGAAATAGACCGGAATGAGCTCAAAGGGAATCGTGAAGTACTCCCCCGCTACATGGTCGTAACCGATAACCGCGTTCGTGCCATTGACCACGGCGCTCGTAATGACCACCGACTTGGCACCCAACTCGCGCACGGCGTCCACAAGGGCGCGGGCCTCATCGGGCGTGATCTGCTCTGCAATAGGCGTATCGGCGAGCAGACAGGCCTCGGTGTAGTTGGGCACCGCGTAGTCTGCGCACTCCAGCAGGTGCCGCATGAGGCCAATCGTGGACTCGGGCACGCCGGCATAGAGCTTGCCGTTGTCACCCATGATGGGATCGACGAACACCTTGGTGCCCTTTTGCGCACGGCGGTGGCAAAAGTCCGAGATGATGCGCGTCTCTTCCTCGGTCACGATAAAGCCGGTCGAGATGGCGTCGAACTCAAAGCCGAGCTCCTCCCAGATAGCGAGGCTTTGGCGCACGTACTCGGTGGTGTCGTAGATGTAGAACTTGGGGTAGTTGAGCGTGTCGGAAACGAGCGCCGTCGGCAAGTTATGGATACGGTAGCCCATGTGCGACAGTACCGGCAGCATGGCGGAAAGCGCGACCTTGCCGTAGCCGCACATATCGTTGATCAGCAGCAGCTGAGTGTTCTTCATGAGGGTCTCCCTTGTTTCGGGCGCGGCGCGCAGCGCCACAGTGCGACTAAGTGTAGCGCAGGGAACGTTGCGAGCGGAGTCGAGCGGTACGAAGGGCAAATTGTTGCGGAAAGGTTTCGAAATTGCTCCGTTTACCTCCGCCCCCCCTACGAATCACCGGTAAATGGCGCAAGGAGTGTCCCCAAGTGCCGCTCGAACATAATAAGTTTGGTACCTTGACATTCATTTCTCATGCTCCTAGATTAGTTAGGCACAAAACAATTCAACTACCTAAATAAAGAAAGGAGCGGCACTAATTCATGTGCGATGAACCTCTTAGCCTTTGTTCGCACGAGCCCGGCGGCGACCCGTCACAGCCGGCGGATGTACCCGAAGCGGTCAGCGCCGAAGACAAACTCGCCAAGCGCATCCTGAGCGGCCTGGGCTTTTGCGGCCATTACATGCATTTTCATGGCGGAGGCGTGTCCGGCAAGGCGCCCATCATCTGCCTGCTGGCCAAGCAACCCGGCGGCGAGATGTCGCAGCAGGAGCTCGGCATGCACTTCGACCTCAAGCCGGGATCGCTTTCCGAGATCCTGTCCAAGCTCGAGCTCAACGGCCTCATCGAGCGCAGCCGTAACCCCAAGGATCGACGGCAGCTCACCATTCGCCTGACCGAAACCGGCCGGGAAAACGCCCGCATCGACCAGGCAGCCCGCATTCGCTTTAGAGAGCAGGCCTTTAGCGCGCTCACCCATGACGAGCGCGAGGACCTCGCCGAAATGCTCGATAAAATCCGCGTAACCTGGGAGGAACTGGATGATTAAAACCCTCATGGGCAGCATCCGCGACTATATGAAAGTCACCGTTGCCACGCCGTTGCTCGTGCTTGGCGAGGTGCTCTGCGAGATGCTGATTCCATTCATCACCGCCAACCTGATCGACGCTATCAAAGACGGCGCCACCGTAGCCGAGATGCTTCCCACCGCAGGCTTTTTGGTGCTCATCGCGCTGACGTCGCTTGCTTTTGGCGCCGCGGCCGGCGTCACCTGCAGCCATGCGAGCTGCGGGTTCGCCAAGAACCTGCGTCACGACCTGTTCTACAAGATCCAGACGTTCAGCTTTGCCAACATCGATGAGTTCTCGAGTTCCTCACTCGTCACGCGTCTGACCACCGACATCAACAACGTTCAGCAGGCCTTTATGATGATCATCCGTATCGCCGTGCGCGCGCCGCTGGTCTTGATCTTCGCCTTTACCATGGCATTTATCATGGGCGGCAGCGTCGCCATGGTCTACCTGGTCATCATTCCGCTGCTGGGCTTTGGACTGTTCTTTATCATCTTTAAGGTGCGCCCCATCTTCTCGCGCGTGTTCCACAAGTACGATGCCCTTAACGAGTCCGTCGAGGAAAACGTCACCGGCATGCGCGTGGTCAAGAGCTATGTGCGCGAAGACTTTGAGAAGGAGAAGTTCGCGACCGCCGCGCGCGACGTCCAGATGGACTTCACCCGCGCCGAGAAGCTGCTCGCCTTTAACAACCCCATGATGAACATCTGCGTCAACGGCGCGTTTGTCGTCATCATCTACCTGGGCTCCAAGCTCATCATCACGAGCCAGGGCACGCTGTTCGACGTGGGCCAGCTCTCCTCGACCTTTACCTATGGTTTCCAGATTCTCATGAGCCTGATGCAGCTGTCGATGATCTTTGTCATGGTGACCATGGCCGACGAATCGGCACACCGCATTGCCGAGGTGCTGGCCGCCGAGCCCACGATCGCCGATCCCGCCGAGCCCGTGCTCGAGGTTGCCGACGGTTCCATCGACTTTGACCACGTGAGCTTTAAGTATTCCAAGCATGCGAAGCGCCAGGCGCTCGACGATATCGACCTGCACATTACGAGCGGCGAGACCATCGGCATCATCGGCGGCACCGGCTCGGCCAAGTCCACGCTCGTTAACCTCATCGCCCGCCTGTACGACACCACCGAAGGCGCTGTGCGCGTGGGCGGCGTGGACGTGCGCGACTACGACCTGGACGCGCTGCGTCACCAGGTCGCCATGGTGCTGCAGAAAAACGTGCTGTTTAGCGGCACCGTCGCCGAGAACCTGCGTTGGGGCGACCCGAACGCCACCGACGAGGAAGTCCGCGAGGCGGCGCATCTGGCCTGCGCCGACGAGTTTGTCGACGGTTTCCCCAAGGGCTACGACACCTGGATCGAACAGGGCGGCTCTAATGTTTCGGGCGGTCAGAAGCAGCGCCTGTGCATTGCACGCGCCCTGCTGCGTCGCCCCAAGATCTTGATCCTGGACGACTCCACCAGCGCCGTCGACACCAAGACTGACGCCAAGATTCGCGCAGGTCTGGCAAGTTATCTGCCCAACACGACCAAGCTCATCATCGCCCAGCGCATCAGCTCCGTGCAGGACGCAGACCGCATCATTGTCATGGAGGGCGGCCGCATCGCACAGATCGGCAACCACGAAGAGCTGCTCAAGACGAGCGAGATCTACCGCGAGACCTTTACCTCTCAAAACAAGATGTCTGCCGAGGGCGAAGGGGCCGTCGAGGCCGACACCGAGGCATCCGCAACGCAAGCTCAGACCCAGGAAGGAGGCGAGGCACATGAGTAAGGCAACGACCGCCGAGCGCGCGCTCAACCGCAAGGGCGGCACCATGTCGCGCCTCATCAAGACGCTCTTTGGCTTCTATCCTGTGCTTTTGCCCCTCGTCGTCGCCGGCGTGGTGCTCTGCGCCATCATCAACTCCATCGGCGCGACCTTCCTGCAGAGCGCCCTGCAAATTATTAGCGAATCGTGGCAGTCGGGCGATTGGGAAGCCGCGCAGCCCAAAATCGCACAGCTCGTGACCACCCTCGCCTGCATCTACGGCGTCGGCGTCCTGTCCTCGCTCTTCTGGAACCGCGCCATGGCTATCGTCACGCAGGGCTCGCTCGAGAAGCTGCGCGAGATGATGTTCAACCGCATGCAGGACCTGCCGATCCGCTACTTCGACACGCACCAGCGCGGCGATATCATGAGCCACTACACCAACGACATCGACACGCTACGTCAGATGATCAGCCAGTCGCTGCCCAACCTGCTCATGACGATCATCATCATCGTCACGGTGTTCTTTATCATGCTGTACTACAGCGTGTGGATGTGCCTGGTCATCATCGCCGGCGTCGCCTTTATGACCTTTATGACCAAGCTGCTCGGCTCCAACTCCGCGCGCTTCTTCATTGCGCAGCAGACCGAGCTCGGCGTGGTCGAGGGCCATATCGAGGAAGTCATGAACGGCCAGAAGGTCGTCAAGGCGTTCTGCCACGAGTCTGCCGCCGAGGCCGATTTTGACGAGCGCAACGAAAAGCTCTTCGAGGTCTCCCAGAAGGCCAACATGTACGCCAACATCCTCATGCCCATCCTTATGAACCTGGGCAACCTGCTCTACGTGCTGGTCGCACTGGCGGGCGGCATTTTCCTGGCGCTGGGCGTACCCAACCTGAGCATCTCGGGCATGGCGCTGTCCATCGCCGTCGTGGTGCCGTTCCTCAACATGACCAAGCAGTTCTGCGGACAGATCGGCCAGATCTCACAGCAGATCAACGCCGTGGTCATGGGCCTCGCCGGCGCCGACCGCATCTTTGAGCTCATCGACGAGGAGCCCGAGGCCGACGAGGGCTACGTGACACTCGTCAACGCGCAGGTGAACCCCGAAACCTGGGAGCTCGAGGAGGCCGACCACCACACCGGCATGTGGGCATGGAAGCATCCGCACCGCGCAACCGGCGAGATCGAGTACGTACCGCTGCGCGGCGACCTGGTCATGGATAACGTCGACTTTGGTTACACGCCCGACCACGAGGTGCTGCACGGCGTGTCCGTGTTTGCCAAGCCGGGCCAGAAGGTCGCGTTTGTCGGCGCCACCGGTGCCGGTAAGACGACCATCACCAACCTCATCAACCGCTTCTACGACATTGCCGACGGCAAGATCCGCTACGACGGCATCAACGTCAACAAGATCCGCAAGGCCGACCTGCGCCGAAGCCTGGGCGTCGTGCTGCAGGACGTGAACCTGTTCACCGGCACCGTGATGGACAACATCCGCTACGGCAACCTGGACGCCACCGACGAGGAGTGCATCGCAGCGGCCAAGCTCGCGGGCGCAGACGACTTTATCACCCGCCTGCCCGACGGCTACGACACCATGCTCACCGGCAACGGCGCACAGCTGTCGCAAGGCCAGCGCCAGCTGATCTCGATCGCCCGCGCCGCCGTCGCCGATCCGCCGGCGATGATTCTGGACGAGGCTACGTCGAGTATCGACACCCGCACCGAGGCCATCGTGCAGGAGGGCATGGATAAGCTCATGGAGGGCCGCACGACGTTTGTCATCGCGCACCGCCTGTCCACCGTGCGCAACTCCGACGCGATCATCTGTCTGGATCACGGCCGCATCATCGAGCGCGGCAACCACGACGAGCTGATCGCCAAGCGCGGGTATTACTACCAGCTGTACACGGGTGCATTTGAGCTGGAGTAGGAACGGTTACTGACGGAGGGTGCCCCGGGGCGTCGGGGTAATTCCTCCGTGCTCAAACATTCTCGCTTCGCTGCGAAACTGCGCGCGGAGGAAATACCCCGCCGCTCCGGGGCACCCTCCTGCGCGCAATCAGCCCGTTGTTTAAAACGGAATAAAGGTTAGTGAGGCCCTGGCCGTTTGGCCAGGGCCTCGTTTTGTTAGTCTTTTTGGGACGGGGCTTTTTGACTACTTTGAGGGTGCGCAGGCAGGGCGGCAAAAGTAGCTAAAAAGCCCCGTCCCAAAAAGACTACCCGCGCCAAATGAGCTAGTTGAGGAGTTGGGCCATGGCGTTGACGAATTTTTGTACTTGGAGGGTGGGCTCGAGCGGGTAGTGCAAGAAGACCGGCACCTCGCGGCCACATAGGAACGGCACGCCTACAAAAGCCGGGTGCACGCCCGACCATGCGCCGCAGGTGAGCACCGCGTCGCCCTTTTCCTCCGCCTCGTTAAAGAGTGCAAAGTCAAAGCTATCCACATCGATCACATCCACGCCGCCGTCTGCCAAAAGATCGATACGCAGGCTGTCCATAGCGTCGTTGCCGTGGCGGAGCACGCGCAGACGCATGCCCTCCAAGTCGGCGACCGCAATGCGATTCTTGCGCGCCAGCGAGCTCGTGCGCGGCAGGTCGATATAAAACGGCACGTTGACAATGCGGAGCTTTTGGCAGGCGTCACCCCAGCGCGGGGTCGAAAAACTCGACTGCACCACATCGACCTCGCGGCCCAAGCTGCGCATGACGGTCTCGCGCTCGTCATAGAGGTCGCTTACCGGCACGATCTCAAATCGCAGCGACGGTTCCAGATCGTGGATGCCCGACCACATCGACAGCGTCTGGCGCCCCGGGCACATCATCGACACGCCCAGACGCACGGCACCGCCATCGCCCGCCGCGCGTCGGGCGCGGCGCAGCGCGTCCTCGGACTGCCGCATGATCGAGCGCGCGTCGTCCACCAGCAGAGCGCCCGCCGGCGTCACCTTAACACCAGAATGCGAGCGCTCGAACAACGTGATGCCAAACTCGGCCTCGAAGCCCGACACCTGCTTGACGAGCGCCGGGGTCGACACGCGCAATTTTGCCGCCGCCCGTGAGAAGCTTCCCAGCTCCGCGGCGGCCGATATGGCCTCGAGTCGTCGATCGTACACGTCAATCTCCCGTTTCCAGACGCATGGCAATGAACTGCCGAAGGGGGTCGTTTTGGCAGGTCACGCGCTCAATTGAGAAAAACTGCATCGCATAGTGTAAACCTACGGTTAACGCCATTCTAACAAATATGCAATTCACCTGCGCAAATGCAAAGCATACGATAACCAGCGAAAACCACGTGGGTCGAGTAATGGGAGCGGCCCACAGGGAGGTACAAGAAGGGAAGTTCCTATGAGCAACTGGCTTAAGCTCGAGGGCGATGTCTGCGCTGTGACCGGCGCGCTCGGCGGCATGGGCGTCGAGATCTGCCGCGAGTTCGCCCGCAACGGCGCCAACGTCGTCCTGCTCGACTTGGACGAGGAGAAGGTCAAGGCCGCAGCTGCCGACCTCGCCGCCGAGTTTGGCATCCACGCCGAGGGCTACAAGATGAACGCCACCGACGAGGCCGAGGTTCAGGCCGCCGTCGATGCCACCATCGCCGACTTCGGACGTGTCGACGTCCTCGTCAACACCGCCGGCATCCTGCGCTTCGCAGCCATGGAAGACCTGCCGCTGAGCGACTGGAACGAGGTCATCAACGTCAACCTCACCGGCTACTTCATCACCTCGCAGCGCTTTGGTCGCGAGATGATCAAGGCAGGCCAGGGTCGCCTGGTGCATATCTCGACCGTTGCCAGCCACTCCCCCGAGACGTTCTCGGGCGTGTACAGCTCCACCAAGGCGGGCGTCAACATGATGTCCAAGATGCTGGCCGCCGAGTGGGGCCCCTACGGCGTGCGCTCCAACTGCGTCGAGCCCTGCTTTGTCAAGACCCCCATGTCGGCGAGCTTTTATGCCGACCCCGAGGTCGAGAAGAGCCGCAGCCGCCTTATCGCCACGCGCCGCATCGGCGAGGTCAACGATATCGCCAACGCCGTCATGTTCCTGGCGTCCAAGCGCTCGGACTTTACCACCGGCGACGCCATCAAAGTCGACGGCGGCTTCTCCAATATGATGGGCGACCTCACCGCCAAGCCCGGCGGCCGTCGAGCCTTTGCCGACAACTACCTCAAGAACAAGGGTGTCGAGCTTTGGTCCGACGAGTCTGGCGTCGCAAAGCCCACTGACCAGTAAACCAGCCTGACAGGGAGGCCCCGCGGACGTGTCCGCCCCTCCCCCGCATCGATTAGAAAGAGTCCCATGGCTTCCACCAACTCCAACAAGGGTCGCGCCGTCGTGCTTTCCGCCGCGTGCGTCACCATGTTCTTCATCAGCTCCATCGCTCTGTATTCCGTCGTGAGCAAGAACCTGCTCGCCGTCTACCCCGAGTGGTCCAGCGCCCTTACCTGGGCTTTCCCGGTCTTTCAGACCATCATGGCCGTGACGGGCATCTTCGCCGGCCGCATCTCCGATAAGATCGGCCCCCGCAACGTCGTGATTGCCGCCGCCGTGTGCTACGGCGTGGGCTGGTTCATGTCCGGCACCGTCACTGAGCCGTGGCAGTTCTACCTGTGGTTCTCGCTCGTCGCCGCTATCGGCAACGGCCTGGGCTACAACCCCGCGCTCACCACGGGCCAAAAATGGTTCATCGACAAGAAGGGCTTGGCCTCCGGCATCACCCTGGCCGCTTCGACCGCCGGCCCCGCCGTGCTGTCCCCGGTGCTCGCCTCGCTGCTCATCCCGAGCCTCGGTATCTTTGGCGCCCTCAAGGCGCTCGGCGTCATCTTCTTTGTGATGATCGCCGCCTCCGCCCTGTTCCTGAAGGCCCCCGAGGGCGGCTGGCTGCCCGAGGGTTTTGAGGCCCCCAAGGGCGGCGCACATGCCGGCACCTTCGGCGACCTCACCCCGGGCGAGATGGTCAAGACCCCGCGCTTCTGGGTCCTTATCGTCACCTTCGCCTTTGCCGCCACCGCGGGCACCCTGCTCGTTGGCAAGGTTGCCTCCATCGCCGCCGTCCAGCTCTTCACCGACCCCACGAGCGCCGCGGCCGTCGCCCTCGGCGGTGTGGTGGTCTCCGTCAACACCTGCGCCAACCTGGTCGGCCGTCTGTCCTTTGGCCAGATCATCGACAAGCTCGGCGCCTACAAGTCACTGCTCATCAGCCTGGTCGTCACCATCGTCGCGCTCGTCATCATGTCGATGAGCTTTACGCAGAGCATGTTCTTTGTGGCGCTCGCCCTGCTCGGCTTTAGCTTTGGCGCCCTGCTCGTCATCTACCCGCCGCTTACCGGTGGCGCCTTTGGTACCAGCAACATCGGCGTCAACTACGGCATCATGTTCCTGGGCTACGCCGCTTCTACCTGGATCAGCCAGCCCATCACTGCCGTGCTGTATCACGCTGAGGCCGGCAGCGCCGCCTACCAGCAGTCCTTCTACGGCGCCATCGTGATCGCCGCCATCGCCGTCGTGCTCACCGTCTACATGATGGTCTCCGACAGCAAGAAGAAGTCCGCCTAGTTTTACCGATGCGACAAAGGGACAGTCCCTTTGTCGCATTCCACCGGTCACCAGTATTAAGGAGTCGAAATGTCTGAGCTCAATCCCGTCCGCATTGCCGTCATCGGCGCCGGCGCCATGGGCCGCAACCACATCCGCTTTGTCATCGAGGAGCCCGAAGCCGAGCTCGTCGCCATCGCCGACGCCTTTGAGGGCGCCCGCGCCACGGCCGAGGCCGCCGGCGTGCCGTTTTACACCGATCCCGCCCAGATGATGGACGAGGTCAAGCCCGAGGCCGTCATCATCGCCACCCCCAACGACCTTCATCTGGGCGTTGCCCGCGAGGCCGTGAAGCGCAACATCGTGCCGCTGGTCGAAAAGCCGATCTCCAATGACCTCGAGGATGCCCAGGCCTTCGCCGCCGAGGCCGAGACCGCCGGCGTGCCCGTGCTCGTGGGCCAGCACCGTCGCCACAACCCCTTCGTCAACAAGGCCAAGGAGATCATCGAGTCCGGTGAGCTGGGCAAGCTCACCGTGTCGAGCTTCCACTACATGATCTATAAGAATGACGAGTACTTTGATGTCGAGTGGCGCCGCAAAAAGGGTGCCGGCCCGATCCTGGTCAACCTGGTGCACGACGTCGACCTGCTCCGTTACCTGCTGGGCGAGCCCGTTGCCGTCCAGGGCATGCAGTCCAGCGCCGCCCGCGGTTTTGAGACCGAGGACTCCGCTGTGGTCAACGTCCGTTTTGCCGATGGCGCGCTCGCAAGCATGACCATCTCCGATGCCACCGCCAGCCCCTGGAACTGGGAGGCCACCGCTCGCGAGGACCCGCAGTACCGCCCCTTCGACGCCGATGCCTACTTTATTGGCGGTACCAAGGGCGCCCTGTCGCTGCCCCGCCTGCACCAGTTCTCCTACGACGGCGCCTCCAACTGGCACAAGCCGCTGCAGATGGAGATTCCGGCCGTCGACCCGGCGCTGCCGCACAAGATGCAGCTCAAGCACTTTGTGAAGGTCGTCCGCCGCGAAGTTGAGCCCGTCGTAACCCCCGCCGATAACGTCAAGACGCTCACGCTTCTCAACGCTATCAAGGAGGCAGCCGAGACCGGCCAGCTCGTCGAGCTGTAATGCCTTGAGAGCGGCCGCGGCAGAAACCCCATGCCGAGTCCCTCGGTCTGCCATCAACAAGTCCTTCTTCTTTGCCCCGCGAGCAGCCTCCTGCCCGCGGGGCATTTTGCTACGTTTCCAATGATTTTCTGAGACGGGGGGCCTTTTTGCACCTCGGCTTGGTTCGTTCGCCACGAAATGGGCCTATCTACTACGTTTAACCGATCACCCTCAACCATACCGAATTTCGCGAAATAAAAACCGCAGGTAGACGGGTTGCCGATCTTCGGAAAACAAGGGCATGGTCAGCCCCTACGGGTAAAACGTAGTAGATAGGCCGTTTTTGTGACGCGGCCCCAAAACAGTCTTTTGGGACGGGTGGTATCCTTGGTGGCTCTGTGCTGCAAATGCACCATAAACGCAAGGAGTTCCATGGATCTTATCGCGCAGCTCGCCCACGAGCTCAACCTTAAGGCCGCCAACGTCGAGGCGGCCGTCAAGCTCATCGACGAGGGCAATACCATCCCCTTTATCTCGCGCTACCGTAAAGAGGCCACCGGCGGCATGGATGACGTCGCCCTGCGTGCGCTCGACGAGCGCCTGTCCTACCTGCGCAATCTTGAGCAGCGCAAAGAGGACGTCATCCTGCTCATCGACGCGCAGGGCAAGCTCACGCCCGAGCTCGAGCAGCAGATTCGCGAGGCCACGCAGCTCCAGCGCGTCGAGGACCTCTACAAGCCCTATCGCAAAAAGCGCATGACCCGTGCGCAGAAGGCCCGCGAGGCAGGCCTGGAGCCGCTCGCCAATATGATCATCATGCAGGCTTCGGCCAAGGGCAGCGCGCTCGACGCCGCCGCGGCATACGTCAACGAACAGGCCGGCTTCGACACGCCCGAAAAGGCGCTCGCCGGTGCGGCGGACATCGTGGCCGAGACGGTGGCCGAGGACCCCGAGAACGTCGCCGACCTGCGCGCCTTTACGCAAAACACCGCCGACATCGTCGTTGAGGCCACCGACCCCGCCGAGAAGACCCCCTACGAGCCCTACTACAACTACGACGAACCCGTGCGCAAGATCCCCAACCACCGCATCCTTGCCATCGACCGCGGCGAGCGCGAGGGCAAGCTCCGCGTACGCGTCAACGTCGACGGCGCCGCCGCCACGGCACGCCTCGGTAGCCGTTGGCCCCGACGCCAGGGTGTCTTCGCCCCCGTCTTCGATGCCGCCATCGCCGACGGCTACAAGCGCCTCATGGCGCCCTCCCTTGAGCGCGAGGCCCGTGCCAAGCTCACCGTTCGCGCCCAAACCGAGGCCATCAACGTCTTTGCCAAGAATCTCGAGGGCCTGCTCTCGGCCCGCCCCGTGCGCGGCGCCCGCGTGCTCGCGCTCGATCCGGGCTACCGCACCGGCTGCAAAGTCGCCGTCATGGACGAGACCGGCAAGCTGCTCGACCACGGCGTGGTCTATCCCACCAAGCCGCGCCACGACGTCGCCGGCACCAAGCGCGAGCTCGCCCGCCTCGTCAAGAAAGACGGCGTCAACACCATCGTCATCGGCAACGGCACCGCCAGCCGCGAGACCGAGGAAGTCGTCTCGGAGTTCATTGCCGAGCAGGCGCCCGGGCTGCGATACACCATCGTCAACGAGGCCGGCGCATCGGTGTACTCCGCCTCCGAACTCGCGAGCCAGGAATATCCTGACCTGGACGTCACCGTACGTGGCGCCATGAGCCTGGGCCGCCGCCTGCAAGATCCGCTGGCAGAACTCGTCAAGATTCCGCCCCAGTCTATCGGCGTTGGCCAGTACCAGCACGACCTTGACCAGGCCGAGCTTTCGCGCACCCTGGGCCACGTGGTGGAGGACGTCGTCAACCGTGTGGGCGTCGACGTGAACACCGCAAGCGCAAGCCTGCTGGGATATGTATCGGGCATCACGCCGAGCGTAGCCAAAAACATCGTGGCCTACCGCGAGGAAAACGGCGCCTTTACCGATCGCCGCCAGCTTAAGAAGGTCCCCAAACTGGGACCCAAGGCATATCTCAACGCAGCCGGCTTTTTGCGCATCAGCGGCGGCAAGAACCCGCTCGACGCGACGAGCGTCCACCCCGAGAGCTACGAGGTGGCCACGGCCGTCCTGGAGCGCGCAGGCGTTAAAGCCGGCGAGCTCAGCCGCGGCGGCGTGCCCGACATTGAGCGCCGTCTGGGCAGCATCTCGGCGCTGGCAAGCGACCTGGACTGCGGCACCCTCACGCTCATCGACATTGTCAACGAGCTCAAGAAGCCCGGCCGCGACCCGCGCGACGACGCGCCCGAGGTGGTCTTTAGCCGCTCGGCGCTTTCCATCGACGACTTGGAGCCCGGCATGGAACTCAAGGGCACGGTGCGCAACGTCGTCGACTTTGGCGCCTTCGTCGACGTGGGCGTGCACCAGGACGGCCTCGTACACATCTCCAAGCTGGCCAACCGCTTCGTCAAGCACCCGAGCGACGTGGTGCGCGTCGGCGACACGGTCAAGGTGTGGGTTGAAAAGGTCGATCGCGACCGCAAGAAGATCTCCCTCACCATGGTGCAGGGGAAGTAAACCGCCAAGCAAGGGTCCCCCCTCTCGCGACGTGCAAAATCGCGAGTATTCTGCAAATTCCACCGTTCCGGATGCCCCTCAGAGACGAAAAAGCAAGAAACAGCCCCCGTTTTAGCGTCATCAGAGCCAAAACGGGGGCTGTTCCATGCTTCACCCAGCTGGTAAAAGCCTTTACCTTGCTGAATACTCTCAATTTTGCACGGCGCAGGCGGGGGTACCTTTGTCCACGGCAGGATATGGAAGCCTATCACCAACCTACCGGCAAGTTCGTGTCGGCAGCCCCGGCCTTTCCTTTGCCTAGCGCGACCCTCGCGAAGCGCGTGAGCGATAGGGAAAGGAAAGGCCGGGGCGAACAACCCGCGATGTAGCCAGCGTTCGCGTTACGGCAGGATATGGAAACCGAGCGAGGCGATATCCTTGGCAAAACCGCGCACGGTATCGAGCGAGACCTCGTACGGGTCACGGCCGATGTTCTTACGCTTGGCCAGGATGCTGTTGGGCACCGTGATGATCCGGCAACCGCATCCTTCCGCCTGGTAAATATTGATAAGCTCACGCGTGGACGCCCACAGGACCTCGCAGTTGGGCTTGGCGACGGCCTTCTTGACCGACTCCGTCATAAACGGAATGGGATCGACGCCGGTGTCGGCGATGCGGCCGGCAAAGAGCGAGATGATTGACGGCGTCTCGGCGTCAACGGCCTCGACCATCTCGTCGACCTGCGCAGGCGTAAAGATGGTGGTGACGTTGACCTTGATGCCGTCGGCCGAAAGCTTGCGGACCAGCTCGGCGGTGGACTCGCCCTTGGTAGTCACGCACGGAATCTTGACATAGACGTTCTCGGCCCAGGTAGCGATCTCGCGCGCCTCGACCTCCATGGTCTCGACGTCGTCGGCAAAGACCTCAAACGACACGGATACATCGGTGATGTGGGTCAAGACCTCTTTGGCAAACGCGCGGTAATCCGTCACGCCACCCTTTTTCATAAGGGACGGGTTGGTCGTGAAACCCTGAACGTTGCCGTTCTCGTACATGTCGAGCATGCCCTCGAGGTTTGCACCGTCAGCGAACACCTTGATTGCCATCTGCCTGATTCCTTTCGCTTGCACATGGGCGTTAAACTGCTAAACACTTTACCTACGTTTACCAAGGCGTGAACTGCGGTTTTTTATCTTCTCGGCGAACGGTTTTGCAGTTTTACCATTTTTATATCGACACCCCAGCGGCAAAACGTTTTTGCTGATCATCGCGGTTGATTCCGTTCGCGGCGCAGAGACAGCACTTCACCGGTGCGTTTTCGCAACCGCTCCAAAACAAAAAGCGGTGACGCCTCATTTGAGACGCCACCGCTTCCGTGTAGGAGCCGGTTATCGGAGCTCCGCCCGATTAGGGCTTAACGTATGCCTGGATTACTCTTCCTCAACGTGATTGATCACAGCACCCTTGGTGTGATGAAGTTGGGGACGAAGGCGACGATCAGAAGGACAGCAAGAATCGCGTAGACACCGGTGGTACCGAAGGCCTCGGCAGCGCGGCCAAGCGTAATACCAATGACGGAGAAATCGAAGTCGCCGAACGTAGTGTTCTTGAAGCCAAAGACGTCAAGAACGGGCAGGAGCAGGGCCGGGGCAAAGGTGATGAGCAGGCCGTTGACGAAAGCGCCAAGAGCTGCGCCCTTGCGACCGCCGGTAGCATTGCCGTAGATGCCCGCGGTAGCACCGCAGAAGAAGTGGGGAACCATGCCCGGGATGATGAAGATGCCCAGGGTAGCGCCCACGATGAACATACCGACCACGCCACCGATGAAGGAAGCGACAAAGCCGAGGATGACGGCGGTGGGAGCATAGGGGAAGAAGACGGCGCAGTCGACGGCGGGGATGGCACCGGGGATCAGCTTGTTGGAGATGCCCTGGAAAGCCGGGACCAGGTCGGCAAGGATCATACGAACGCCGTTGTAGACGATAGTGACACCGACGGCGAAGGACAGGGCACAGGTCAGGGCATAGACAATCACGTTGTCGCCGCCAGCGGTCTTGGTAACGACCGCAGGATCTGCGATGTAAGCGGCGAAAGCGGTAACCAGGTAGAAGAAGGCCATGGTAAGAGCCGTGGAGATGGTAGTGTCGCGCAGGAAGGCGAACTTCTCGGGAACCTCGATCTTCTCGGTGCTGTTCTCCTCGGCGTCCTTAGCAAAAAGCGTACCGACTGCAGCGGAGATGTAATAGGCGAGTGAACCGAAGTGGCCCATGGCGATTTCATCGCCATCGGTAACCTTCTCGGTGAAACGCTGACCAACGGCGGGAAGCATAGCGCTCACGAGGCCCAGGAACATGCCGCCCACGATGACAAGCTGGACATCCTGGAAGCCAGATGCCTGCAGAACGGCAGACAGCAGGCAGGCCATAAACATGCTGTGATGGCCCGTCAGGAAGATGTACTTAAACTTGGTAAAGCGGGCAATGATAATGTTCACGACATAGCCGAGAATCAGGATCATCATGGTCTGAACGCCGAGGACGCTCTGAGCCATCGAAACGACGACCTCGTTGTTGGGCACGACGCCGGTGATGTGGAAACCGGTCTCGATGAAGGTACCCAGCGGAGCAAGGTTCTCCTGAACAACAGCGGCGCCGGCAGACAGCATGATGTAACCAAGAATGGGCTTCAGGGTGCCCGTCATCACCTTGTGGGCAGGACGCTTAAGCGCGACAAGGCCCACAAAGGCAAATAGACCCATAATCCACGCTGGCTTGGTCAGAATCGATTGGATAAACTCAAGTATGGGAAGGATGGCTTGCATCTGCGCTTCCTTTCTCTCTAACGTGGGCGCGTTTCCCTCTTCCACAGGGAACCGCCCTTTTTTGTGCCGCTTTAGGCGTTAGCGGCGGCCGCCTTGATTGCCTCGAGGGCGTCTTCGCGGATCTTCTTCTTGTTCACATAGCTGCGAACGATCACAACGTTGCCGTGGAGCTCGGGGGCGAGTTCCTTAACGGTGATGAACAGATCCGGATTTGCGGAAGAAGCACCGTTCAGGTCCATAGACTCAACGTCGGCCTTGATGCCCTCCTCCTCGCAAAGCTCCTCGACTTTGCCAGCGAGCATCAGGCTGGACCCGATGCCGTTTCCGCATACGGTGATGATATGCATGGCAACCTTCCTCTCCTACACGTGACGGTTTTCCGTCTATCCAAAAGCGGCGACGCATCGCCGTGCCATTAAGGCCTAAAAGAATGAACGCATGGTCTCCAAAACCTGCTCGGGCGTATCGCATGCGCTGAGCTTGGCAACGCAGTCCTCGTCCTCGAACATCTGCGAAAGCTCCGCCAAGCAGCCAAGATGAGCCTTGGGGTCGGGTGCGCAAATACCCACGAGCACGTGAACCGGATCGAAATCCTCGTGTCCAAACGCAACGGCTGGGTCAAGCGTGACGATACAGATTCCCGCTTCGCTCACATTGCCATCTGCCTGAGCGTGGGGCATGGCGATGCCCTCTTCCAAGACCATATAGGGGCCGAATTTGTGAACCGATGAAATCATGGCGTCAACATAGCTCTGATCGCATTTGCCAGCGTCTACGAGCAACTTACCGCATGCCCTGATCGCTTCCTCCCAGTCGGAGGCCTCGACGTGGCAGGCAACAAGCTCGGGCTTAAGAAGATCGGTCAGCATGCTCGTCCCCTACTCCTCGGGCAGGATATGAAAACCAAGCGCCTGAATGTCGCGGGCAAAACCCTTGACCGTATCAAGCGAGTACTCAAGCAAATCTTTCCCGAAATTCTTGCGCTTGGCAAGAAGGGCATTGGGGACCGTAATGATCTGGCATCCAACGGACTCCGCCTGGAAGATATTGAGGACCTCGCGCGTAGACGCCCAGAGAACCTCGGCAGCAGGCTTAACGGCAGCCTTCTTTACGGACTCCGCCATGAGGGGCAGCGGATCGACGCCGGTATCGGCAATGCGACCGGCGAAGATGGACAGAATAGAGGGGGTCTCAGCAGAGACGGCATCGACAAACTCGTCGACCTGCTCGGGCGTGAAGATAGTGGTGACATTCACCTTGATGCCGTCGGCAGAAAGGCGCTTGACCAGCGCGGCAGTGGACTCACCCTTGGTGTTGAGCGCCGGGATCTTAACGTAGACGTTGTCTGCCCAGGTTGCGATCTCGCGAGCCTCGGCTTCCATACCCGCCTCGTCGTCGGCGAATACCTCAAAAGAGACCGACACATCAGTAATGTGCTCAAGAACCGTCTTGGCAAAAGCGCGGTAGTCGGTCACGCCGCCGGCCTTCATAAGGGAAGGATTGGTCGTGAAGCCCTGAACGTTGCCATTGTCATGCATGTCAAGCATACCCTCGAGGTTAGCGCCGTCGGCAAACACCTTGATCGCCATGTTCGGTCCTTTCTCATCTAACACTATTGCTATCGAAAGCCTTCTTCTTTGTTTCAAAAGCTTTTCGGTTTTCTTTTATAAACCATTTCAAAAGCTATCGAAAGCTCAATTGTCAACTTTCCGTGAACGGTCGAATATCGGGCGTGAACGTACTTCTTTTGGGCGGCACCTTCAGAATGAGACTCTTTATAGCCCGTTTACGTGCGAACTATCTGCTACGCATGCATTTGTGACATGCCATTCCGTTCTTTTGATTCATTCGAATTTGCCTTGTTCTTTTCATATCGATACGTTATATTTCGATTACGAAAGGCGCATCTTTTACCTTTTGTTCAAAAGGAGCGGCATATGGCATCTACTTCAGACCTTTCACCGGCCGAGCGTCAGCGATTTATCATGAATTGGCTGGCCGAAAAGCCAAATATCTCGGTATCCGACATCGTTCGCCGTTTTTCGGTTTCGGAAGTCACCGCACGACACGACCTCATCTCGCTGGAATCCGAAGGCAAGCTGCGTCGCGTACGCGGCGGAGCGGTATCGCTTTCTCGCTCCAACGCAATCTCGTATCCCGAGGAGCGCATCAATGTCCAAGTCGAGGCCAAGGAAGCCATCGCCGCAACCGCAGCAACTCTTGTTGATGATGGCGATGTTCTGGTAATTGATATCGGCACCACAGGCTTTTACTTCGCTAAGGCCCTCATGGACAAGCGTGAGATCACCATTATCACCGGCGATCTTGCAATCGCGAACTACGCCAGCTTCAATCTCCCCAATGCTTCGGTAGTGCTGCTGGGCGGCTCCGTGCGCAAGGGCCACCTCTATCTCGCGGGCGCACTGACGCTCGACTGCATGAGCAAACTACATGCCGACAAGGCGTTTGTCAGTGCTGACGGATTCCACCCCGACCACGGTTTTACCGTCGAGCACGACTTCTCGGCCATGATCAAGCATATGTACCTTACCAACTCAAACCAGGGCTACATGATGGTTGACCAGGGAAAGTTCAACAAGACCAGTTTTTATCAGTCCGCGCAGATCGATGACCTCGACGGCATCATCGTTGATGGAGACAACGAGGGCATCATGACGGCGGCGATCGAGAGCAGTCGCAGTCATCCCAAGCTCTATATTGCAAAATAGCTCAAATGGCCGGGTCGCCCCCACTGCGGGCGACCCGGCCATTTATTAAATCAACCCAAAATGGCGCATCGCTGTGACGGTGCCATCGTGTGCGACATCGTCGGTCACGTAGTCGGCGATCGCCTTGACCTCGGGCATGGCGTTGCCCATGGCGACAGCCGTCTCGACGGCGGCGAGCATGCCCAGGTCGTTGCCCGAATCGCCAAAGCCAAAGGTGCGCGCATTTCCCGCGCGACCCAGATACTCCAGCGCCCGCGCCACGCCCACGCCCTTGTCGATGCCCTTGGGGCTCAGCTCGCGATTCTGACCACCGGTGTTGCACAGCTCAAACTCGCGCTCGATAAAGCCGTCATCGTTGGCTACGCGAGCCAGGTCGCACGCGTTAATGCACACCTTGCCTACGCGCAAGCGGCCATCGACGCGCATCTGATCAACGCCATGCACCACGCCGGCGCCTAGCAGAAATGACTGTTCGACACCAACTGGCTCAAGTGAATAGGTGGCACCGTTCGTCTCGAACAACGCCTCGCCGCCCGCCACAGTAATGCGACGCGCGAGCTCCTCAACAATGTCCTCGTCAATGCAGTCCTCGTGTGCCACGCGGCCCTCGACCTCTAGCGTGGCCCCCGCCATGGCAACGATACCCGCCGGGTTCAGCGCGCGCAGGCCATCGGCAATCAGCCACAAGGGGCGACCCGTGCAGATAAATGCCTGGTGACCCGCATTGCGCAGGCGACCAAATGCATCGACAACGGCCTTCGACGGATGGATTGCATTGAAGTCCTTATCGGTCATATCGTCGGGATCGAACGACGTCAGCGTGCCGTCCACGTCAAAAAAGAGCACAGCGGGTTCGGGACACGCATCAATCATATGGGTTCCTTTCGAGGATAAGGGCAAACGAAGCATCCATCATATAATGGAGCGACGCAACCAGAGAGGTCACCCATGGAATTTTACGCAAGCTGCCCCGAGGGCTTTGAGTCCGCACTCGCCGATGAGCTTAAACGCCTCGGGCTTTCGCATGTCCGCCGCCTGAAGGGCCGCGCTACATTTGAGAGCGAGCTCGAAGAAGGCTATCGCGCCTGTCTGTGGTCGCGCCTGGCCAGCCGCGTGTTCGTGGTACTCGGGCGCTTTGAGGCGCAGGATGCCGATGAACTGTACGATAGCGTTTACGACATCGCCTGGGAGAGCATCGTCCGCCCGGGCGCTACCATCGCCATCACCGCCCGCGGCGTGACCGAGCAGCTGCGCAACACGCGCTTCTCGGCCCTGCGCGCCAAGGACGCGCTGTGCGACCGTCTGGCCGAGACCACGGGCCGTCGCGCCGACGTCGATGCCGCCGACCCCGGTGTTCACCTACTGCTTTCGCTGCGTCAGCGCCGCGCGAGCATCAGCCTGGACCTTTCGGGCGACCCGCTGTTCAAACGTCTGCCGCCCGCTGCGACCCGCGCCGGCGAGGGCGCGCACGTGCTGCGCCCCGACTACGCCGCCCTGGTGCTGGCGCAGGTCGGCTGGACCGCACTATGCGAGCGCGAGCTGACGGCCGACGATTACGAGAACGAAGCCCTTCCCACGCTGATCGATGCCTCGTGCGCCGGCGGCGGTCTGCTGCTGGAGGCCGTGAACATTCTGACCGACCGCGCCCCGGGCGCCGCACGCGAGCGCTGGGGTTTTGAGGGCTGGCAGCTGCACGATGCCGCCCTGTGGGAGCAGCTGCTTGCCGAGGCGCGCGAGCGCGAGGCGGCAGCGCGCGAGCGCCAGGCGCGCATCGTGGCCGTGGATGTTGACCCCGCCGCCCGTAAGACCGCTGAGCGCATGGTTAAATGTGCCGGCTACAAGCGCTTTGTCGATTTTTGCGCCGCCAAGTCCGCCACCGTACTGGACCACGCGGGCGCTGTCGCCGGCGCCGCCGTGGTCGCGGATACGACCGAGACACCGCTTTCGCTCATGCACGACGCCATGACGCTGGTCGGCGAGCTGCGCCGCGCGCCCGAGTTTGCCGCGGCGCCGGTCGCCGCACTCACCCGCGACGGCTTGCTGGCCCGCGCGCTCCACGCCGAGCCCGCGCGCTCCATCGCCGTCATGCCCAACAACGAAGAGGCGACCGTCGAAGTCTGGCCTTCGCTCGACCACGCCGCCGCAGCGTTTGAGGCTGCGACCAGTGCGGATACCGAGGCCGAGGTTGCGGATGCCAACGAAGTCAACGACAAAGCTGCCGCTTCCGCCATGCCCGAACCTGCCGCCACGCTCGACCTGGGCGACGGCAAGCCGCTGCCCGTGCTCATCCCCGAGTCCGGGCAGTTCGCCAACCGCCTGCGCAAGAATGCCCGTCTGCGCCGCAAGTGGGCCAAGCGCGAGGGCGTGAGCTGCTACCGCGTCTACGATGCCGACCTGCCCGACTACTCCGCCGCCATCGATCTGTACGAGGGTTGCCCGCAGACTCCGGGCCGCTGGCTCGTCATCGCCGAATACGCCGCGCCCAAGACCATCGACCCCGCACTGGCTCAGGCCCGTATGCTCGACATTCTGGCTATCGCGCCGCGCATCCTAGATGTTCCCGCCGAGCATGTGCACGCCAAGGCCCGCATGCGTTCGCGCGGTGGCTCGCAGTACGGCAAGCAGGGCGCCGGCAAGGGCGGATCGGGCGAACGCGCCAACATCGCGCGCCGTCGCCTCCCGCTCATCGAAGAGGGCGGCCTCACCTTTGCCGTCAACTTTGACGACTACCTGGACGTGGGCATCTTCTTGGACCACCGCGTCACCCGCAACCTGGTGCGCGAGCACGCCAAGCAGGCGCGCCGCTTCCTCAACCTGTTTGCCTACACCGGCACTGCCACCTGCTACGCGGCCGATGGCGGCGTCGAGGAGACCGTGACGGTCGACCTCTCCAACACCTATCTGGACTGGGCCGAGCGCAACATGTGCCAGAACGGCTTTGTGGGGCCTCAGCATCATTTTGTGCGCGACGACGTGCTCGCCTGGATTCGCGACCAGCGCCAGACGCGCAACCGCTGGGACCTGATCTTTGTCGACCCGCCAACGTTCTCGAACTCGTCCAAGATGGGCCGTCGCACCTGGGATGTCCAGCGCGACCATGTTGAGCTTTTGGCCGGCGTATCGCGCCTGCTCGCGCAGGGCGGCCATGCCATCTTTAGCTGCAACCTGCGCGGCTTCCGCCCCGAAACGCGCAAGCTCGCCCGCGCGGGCGTGGTGCTGGAGGACATTACGGCGCAGACCATCCCCGAGGACTTCGCGCGCAACCAGAAAGTGCACCACTGCTACATCGTGCGCCGCCTGCCCATCGAGGACGCCATGGCCGAGGTCGGCTTTAGCGCCGAGGAAATTGCCGAGCGCGTCGAGGAACTGCGCAACCCCGAGGCCCGCAAGACACGTGCAGCAGCGCCCGCGCACGCGCAGGCCGGCGACCGAGGGCCGCGCGGCAACGGCAAGTCCAGCTTTGCCGGCAAGCCCTCCCCCGCCGGCAAACCTAAAAAGAAGAAGTTCTACGCCAGCAAGCCCAAGGGCAGATAACAAAGTTGCGGTGGAATACGGACTTTTGCCTGGAATTAGGTAAATTTAGACCGTATTTCACCGCAACTCATATTGGGATGGCGGATGCCGACCTATCCCTGGATGACCAATCGGTAACCAATACCCACGCGCGTCTGGATATAGCGCGGATGCGCGGGGTCGGACTCGATCTTCTTGCGCAGCGTGCCCATAAAGACACGCAGGCTCGCCAGGTCGCTCTTGGTCGCCGTGCCCCAAATCTCGTGCAGGATAAACTGGTGCGTCAGTACCTTGTCGGCGTTATGCGCCAGCAGGCACAGGAGCTTATACTCGATTGGCGTCAGATGCAGTTCCTCGCCATCCATTGTGGCGATGCCGGCATCAAAATCGATATGCAGCTCACCGGTATCGAACGAGCCCTCGGAGACAACGCCGCCCGTCTGCGCATACGAAAGGCGCCTGAGCGTCGTGCGAATGCGCGCGAGCAGTTCCTCGACCGAAAACGGCTTGGTCAGATAGTCGTCGGCGCCGGCATCGAGCGCGCGGATTTTGTCCGCATCCTCGCTGCGCGCCGAGACCACGATAATCGGCATGCCCGACCATGCACGCACCGACTCCACCACCTTGACGCCGTCCATATCGGGCAGGCCCAGATCGAGCAGCACAATGCTCGGTGCCTGCGATGAGGCGGCGGCGATGGCGGCATGGGCGGTCTCCACAGCCATATGGCGCAAGCCGTGCGCCTCGAGCGCGGCAACAATAAGATTGCGAACGGCGGGGTCGTCCTCAACGACCAAGATGAGCGGTTTTACGGCAGAGTTCGGCACAGCGCTACTCCTTATCAAACGAAACGTCGGCGGCGGGAAGTTCAATCGTAAAGACCGAACCGTGCGGGTCCGCCGCGGCAACCTCTATGCTACCGCCATGTGCCAACGCAATGGAACGGCAGAGCGAAAGACCCAGGCCAACGCTGCGGTGGCTGTCGGCCAGACCATGGTTGGCGGTATAGAACGACTCGAAGATCCGCTCGCGATCCTCGGGCGCGATGCCCGGACCATCATCGGCCACCGAGCACGCCACGCGTCCATCGTCGACGCTAATCGAAATCATGATATGCGAGCCCGCGGGCGTATAGGTGATGGCGTTGTTCACCAGATTGACCACCAGCTGCACCATCAGGCGTGCATCGACGTTGACGAGCGCCGGCTCATCGCACGCCACCACCTTAAGGTCGTGCTCGCGCACGGCAGGGTTCACGTGGCGCAGCGCCTCCTCGACGATATCGTCCATGAGCTCGAGCGTGGTCGACAGGCGCATACCGCCACCCTCGAGCTTGGTGATGGCGAGCAGATTCTCGACGGTGGCGTTGAGCCACAGCGCATCCGAGCGAATGGATAGAAGCAGGCCGCGGCGCGTCTGGGCATCGAGCACCGCGGTGCCGGTCGAGCCCTGATCGAGCAGCACGTCGGCATTACCCGAAATACTGGTAAGCGGCGTGCGCAGATCATGCGAGATGGAGCGCAGCAGGTTGGCGCGCAGCTGTTCGTTTTTGGCGAGCACCGCCGCCTCCTCGCGGGCCTCCATGGCGCGGGCGCGGTCGAGCGCCAGCTCGCCTTCGCTCACGATGGCATCGGCAAGCGTCCGCTCCTCATGCGTCAGCACGTCGGGCTCGGCAACGATAGCCAGCACGCCCACCACCGAGGCGGGGTCGCCCGAACGGACGAAGCCGTCGCCCGTGCGAACCGTCAGGTAGATGCCATAAAACGTCGAGCCGCCATAGGTGGCATCGAGCGGCGTTCCCACATAGGCGGACGCCGAGAGCCGCGGCGGCATCTGCGGCGCCAGTTCATGCACCGGCGCGGCATCGCCCACGGCCGTGTATGTCGCACGCGGCAGCAGGTCATCGCCCTCGGCGTCGGCGCTGTACCACACGACCGGACAGCCCGAAAGACGCGCCAGCTGCGTTGCCATGGCATGGACAATCTGCTGCTGATCAGCGCACCGCTGCAGCATGCGGTTGGTCTCGAGCACCATATGCGTGCGGCGGTCGCTGGCGGCAGCCTGTGCCAAGGCACGGCGCAGGGCCAACGCAATCGAGCTCGACACAAGCGAGACCACGAACATGATGAAGAACATGCCGGGATAGACACGGTCGATAAACGACAGCGAGCAGCGCGGGTCGACAAACAAGAAGTTGTAGAGCGCCACGGCGGCAGCCGAGCTCAGCAAGCAATACAGGCGACTCCAGGTAAAGAATGCGCACAGCTGAACGGCGAACACATAGACGATCATGATGCTCGGCGCGAGACCCGGATGGTCGAGCAGCGCGCCCACAATCGTCGCCGCGACCAGCAACCCCGCCGATACGCAAGCGTCATACAGAGGACCGCGTCGCGTCTGCGTTGTGCGCCGCCACCAAAAGTTATCGGCAATATCGCCGTCCGCATGGACATCCATTAGCGCCCCGCCCCTCTCTCAAAACAAAAACCACCACAAAGGGACAGGCACCTTTGTGGTGGTTTCCCTTGTGGTGGTTCCAAGTGTATAGCCTTTGCAGCCGGCGGTCGCTAGACAAACAGCACGTGCGCGAGCAGGGCGCACACGCACGCCGCGACAAGCAGCGTCACCACGATCGAGATCACGCGGTCGGCCATGTCCATGTTGGCGCGATTCGTAAAGAACCGATCTTCGGCGGCGTCGGCGCGTGCCTCACGTACCAGCTCGGCCGCAAGATCGCGACCGTCAAGCCCCTTTGCATCCATGGTTTCCTCCCCAGGCTCAAACCCTGTCATTGCAAGCCGCCCGTTCGCAGCCATACCTTAAGCGTCGACTACGGGCGCTCGTCGGGAGCCAGGCGCTGCATCTTGCTCACGGCCTTAAACTTGGTGAACAGCGGCACGTACTCAAAGCTCACGTTGGAGTTCTCCAGGCCGTACCAGCGCGCAGGCGTGCCGGCGGCGCGGCGGATGATGTACTTGAGCGTGATGGCCGTACGCTCGCTGGGCTCAACGTCGCTTTCGGGCGCCAGCAGCTTGCGGATCATGACGAACTTAAACGTACCGATGTTGCCCGGATCCTTGTAGACCGAGTAGTCGTGCGTCTGCGCCGGCAGCTCGCCGCTGGCAGCCAGGTCCTGAACAACCTGACGCAGATAGGCATTGACGCGCTGGTTGATCTTGTAGCCCAGATACAGATGCACGCGGAAAACGTAGTCGGTGCCGAACGTCTCGACCGAGTAGGCAAAGGTATGCGGCTCCTCCATGGTCTCGACATTCACGAACCACCAGGCGCGAGCGCGCTTGGGGTGCTTATCCAAAATCGAGTAGACGATATCGCGGTCGATATAGTCGGTGTTGGTGTCCTTGGTCAGGTACACGATGTTGTCGCTCATGAGCTCGTAGCGATCGTCGTCGCGCAGGCGTTTGAGCTGCGGCAGATAGCTGCGCAGCGGCAGCAGCGTAAACTGACGCTGCTCAACAGCCGTGCCGTTGTACCAGCACACCATGATGCCCATGATGAGCGCGGCCATAAGGATGGTGAAATAGCCGCCGTGGAAGAACTTGGTGAGCGAGCTCACAAAGAAGAAGCCCTCGAGCATAAGGAAGAAGGCGGCAAAGATCCACGGCGCGACCTTGAGATTGCGCTCCACGTGCAGATAGAAGAAGAGCAGCATTGTCGTGCACATCATGGTCAGGGTAATGGCCAGGCCGTACGCGGCCTCCATGTGCGCCGAGTTCTGGAACAGCAGCACCACGACGACGCAGCCCACGAGCATGACGTTGTTGACCATGGGGATGTAGAGCTGGCCCTTGGTCTCGGCAGGGTAGAAGACCTGCATATGCGGCATGAGGTCCAGGCGGCTGGCCTCGGACACCAGCGAGAATGCGCCGGTGATGAGCGCCTGCGAGGCAATGATGGCCGCGACGGTGGAAAGGCCGACGGCAAAGGGGCGCAGACCCGGGGCAAGCATCTGGTAGAAGGGGTTGAGGTCGGCGATACCCATGAGCTCCGGGTTGCCGGCGTTGTTGATAAGCCACGCGCCCTGGCCCATGTAGGACAGCAGCAGGCAGCACTTAACGAACGGCCAGGTGGCATAGATGTTGCCGCGGCCCACATGGCCCATGTCGGAATAGAGCGCCTCGGCACCGGTGGTAGCGAGGAAGCAGCTGCCCAAAATCATGATGCCCGCATGGTTGTTGGGGCTCAGCAGAAAAGCGATGCCACGCAACGGGTTAAGGCACAGCAGCACCGCGGGATACTGGCAGACAAAGAACAGGCCCGTGCCGCCCAGGAACAAAAACCACAGCGTCATGATGGGGCCGAAGGCGTGACCGATCTTGGCCGTGCCGATGCGCTGCACCAAGAAGAGCGCGATGATGATGGCAAGCGTGATGGCGACGACACGACCCTGGTCGTCACCGAGCACGGCATGGACCGCCGGGATGGTGCGCAGGCCCTCGATGGCCGTGGTGACGGTAACGGCAGGCGTCAGGATGCCGTCGGCGAGGAGCGCCGCGCCGCCCAGCATGGCGGGGATGATGAGCCACTTGCCGCAGCGCTTGACCAGGCTGTACAGGGCAAAGATGCCGCCCTCGCCGTGGTTGTCGGCGCGCAGCGAGATCAGCACGTACTTGACGGTCGTCAGCAGCGTGACCGTCCACACGACAAGGGAGAGCGCGCCGAGCACGAACTCCTGCGTGACGCTTCCGATGCCGCCGTTGCCGGCAACGAGCGCCTTGGTTACATACATGGGGCTGGTGCCGATATCGCCATACACCACGCCCAGCGTGACGAGCATCGCCGAGATGCTCACAGGAATCGCAGCGTGCGAGGCTACTTCCTTTGCCTTTTGTTCCATAAGCCGGTTTCCTCCCAATTTTAACGTTCGACGGGATTATATGTAATCAGCCCATATTTTAATGGCACCGTTTTCCCAGCTAGATAAACATTTATGCGGCCTTTAGGCCACCGCGGCGATATGGAATGTGACAAAGGGACACCCCCCCCCTTTGTCACATTCGTCATTTTCCGAGCCAGTTTTTGAACCACCACTCCATGGAGCGGCTCATCTCGGCCATAAAGGGACTCGTGTGCTTACGGGTGTAGATGTCGACGACGCGCTCACCCACCTCGCGGGCATGCGGGCGAAACATCGCGTCCATCTCGGCCACCTGCGTGTCCATCGTCGCGGCGTCGGCGCGGCGGTAGTGCTCCTCGTGCACCAGGTTCACCACGGGATGCGCGATTGCCGGGCGCTCCTTGCGGGGTGTGCCGATGATGAGCATCGACAGCGGCATGGTATGGGCAGGCAAATCCAGCAGTGCGGCAACCTCCTCGGCGTTCTCGACGATATCTCCGATATAGCAGCTCCCCAGCCCCAGGGCCTCGGCGGCAACCACGGCGTTTTGAGCAGCGATCACGGCATCCTGCGCCGCGATGGCAAAGTCGCCCAGGCCCGGAGCACGACGGGGCGACTTGCCCGTGCGCTCTACAAACTCGGGCTCAAAGCAACCCACATGCTCAAACAGATCGATCCACTTGGCATAGTCGACTACAAATATTAATGCCCAGGGCGCCTTGGCGATCATCGGCTGGTGGTCGCACAGATCGGCCAAGCGATCGAGCGTAGCCTGCTCGCGAATGCTCACGATGGAGTACATCATCATGGCGCCTGCCGACGGCGCACGGCTCGCCGCATGCAGAATCGCCGCCCGCTGCTCGTCGGTCACCGCCACGGGACGGCCGTCGTCATCGCGCGCAAAGGCACGCGTGGAAGAACGGTGTTCCAGCGTGTCCAATACCGCGTTGCCCGTGGTCTCGACCGAATAGCCGTTCGTATCCAAAGCCGCCGCACAAACCTGCTCGCCCATTGCCCCATCCCTGCCATTTCTTTAAGAAGCCATTACGTTTCCGTGTAATTCCCGTCCATTATCGCGCAGGTCGCCACTACATTGCGCCACACCGCCACACGCGCGCGTTAATATGGCTGGTTGTTGTGCGCAGCCACCAATTGCTGCGCATATCTTGGTAACAATCGGGTAAATCCCCGCTTTCGTAGGTTTTAGTTTGTGAGGAGTCTCAGCATGTTCGCTGCCGCCATCTCGCTCGTCGGTCTTGCGGCGACCGTCTACCTTGTCTTGCGCGAGGCCAAGGCCATTTGCGCAAAGTCGGGCACCGTTGCCAAAAGCGCTCTTGGGTGGAGCGTCGCCTTCGGCCTGTTCCAGCTCTTTTTGACCATTTGGGGCGCCATTGGCCTCGTCGCTCAAAACGAGCCGCTCGCCTTTGTGATGCTCATCCTGACCAACGCCATTCTCACCGGATGCGCTTGGGCCAGCATCGCCCGCGACCGCATCGCACCGCGCGTCTTTGCGTTCGCCTCGGCCGACGCTCCCGCCCCCACTGGCAAGCTCGCCCGCCTGCGCGGCGCCTTTGTGGGCAAACCGCTCGTCGCCGCCGTCCTGTGCCTGCTGCTCGCCGGCGTCTTTGCGCTGCTGGGCATGGAGGTCTCGTCCAACCACGACTTTACCTGGGTCTACCCCCTGTGCATCCTGCTCGAGTGGGCCATCATCACCGTGCTCATGACCGGCTTGTTCTTCCTATTCCAGCGCCACGGCGCAGCTCCCGCCGTCTTGGCCTTTGCCCTCTTTGTCCTGGGCATTGCCGAGTTCTTCGTCATCACGTTTAAATCCATGCCCATCCAGCCGGGCGACCTTTCGGCCATCTCCACTGCCGCCGCAGTCGCCGGCAACGGCTACACCTTCTCGATCTCGCTGTTCTGCGTGCTGTCCATGGGCTTTACCGCCATCGCCATGCTGCTGTGCGAGTACGCCGGCCTGGTGGCACCGCACCGTCAGAAGGGTGCCGCCAACGCCAAGCGCATGCTGCTCACCAACCTGCTCGTGGCGGTGCTGTGCCTGGGCGGCGTGACCGCGCATGTCACGCTCATCGACTACTACAACACCCTCGGCATCACCGTCTACACCTGGCGCCCGCTCGAGAGCTACTGGCGCGAGGGCTACCTGCCCGCCTTTATTAGTGCGGCACAGTCCATCAAGCCGCCCAAACCCGCCGACTACTCCGTCGACGATGCCAAGGCCACGCTCAAAAAGTACGCCAAGGCCTACGACAAGTCCGACGCGGCCAAGAGCGACGAGCGCGCCGCCGCCCAGGAGCAGTTCGACAGCGAGAAGCCCACGGTCATCGCCATCATGAACGAGACCTTCTCGGATCTGTCAATCTACCAGAACATGCGCGCCGGCTACGAGGGCCCGCAGTACTTTAAGAGCCTGTCCAACTGCCTCAGCCGCGGCAAGCTCTATGTGAGCGCCTACGGCGGCGGTACCGCCAATACCGAGTTTGAGTTTATGACCGGCAACTCCATGGCCAACCTGGGCTCGGGCGTGTACCCCTACACCATCTACAACATGGAAACGACTGGGAACCTAGCAGAGCAGTTCAAGTCGCTCGGATATTCCACCACGGCCATGCACCCCAACCACGCGACCAACTGGAACCGCGAGAACGTCTACAAGGACTTTGGCTTTGACCAGTTCCTGTCCATCAACGACTTCCAGGGCGCCGATACCCTGCGCGGCATGGTGACCGACCAAGCTACCTACGACAAGATTCTTGAGCTGCTCGACCAGAACGCCGATCCGCAGTTCATCTTCGACGTGACCATGCAGAACCACTCGGGCTACGACACGGGCCTGCTGCCGGTCGACAAGCAGATGCACCTGAACATCGACACGACCGACCTGGACGCCAAGACCGTCGAGGACGGCACGCTCTCCGATGTCGACGAGTATGTCTCGTGCATCGAGCAGTCCGATCAGGCGCTGCGCTACTTCCTCAACGCCTTGAGCAAGCTCGACCGCAAGGTGGTCGTGGTGTTCTGGGGCGACCATCAGCCGTTCTTCCCGTCCAAGTTCAATGACAAGTGGTTTACCGGCGAGGACGACGCTACGCATCAGGAGCGCCTGTGGCAGACCGACTACATCATTTGGGCTAACTACGACGTTGCCGGTTGTGACCAGACGAGCGAGGTCGACGACCTGTCCACCAACTACCTGTCCACCCAGCTCATGCAGCTGATCGGCGCACCGCTGACCGACTACCAGAAGGCGCACATGACACTGCGCGAGTCGCTGCCCGCCATCAACTCGGTCGGCTACGAGGACGCCAGCCTGCGCTGGGCGCTCTCCTCCAACGTCACCGGTGACGACGCCGCTGCCGCGGCCGCCACCAAGGCACGCGAGGATTACGCCAAGATGCAGTACTACGAGATGTTCCGCGACGGCAAGAACGTGTATACCGAGCACTTCCAGACCGAGGCCAACGAGACCGACCCCAACCTGGCACCGGGTACGACCAAGATCAAATAGCGACTAGCTGCGAGTTCATAACTGAAACGTCTGTCCGGGCGGAGGCATATAAGGTTCCCTGCTCAGACAGTCCTGCGCAAGACGGGGGCCACATTAAGTGGCCCCCTTTGCGTGCGGAACTCGCGACAGACCCTTCCCGCGCCTCCGCCTGCCGCCGCCCCTCACCCGTTGCGAGTTGAGTGGGCTGATGAGAAGCTGCGCTCGCCTCGTAGCAGAAGCGTGGCCTGGCATGCGCATCGCGGAAAGCTTGTCCCGGAATTCACGTCCGGAATGGGATGCGGTTTCCGTTTGTGGCCCCGTTGGGAAACCGCATCCCATTCCGATCACAAATTCCGGGTCACATTTTCCGCCAAGGCTTCAACCGGAAACCGTGTCCCATTTCTCAGCCGAATACTGGGATGCATTTTCCGCTGAGTCCCTCAATCGGAAAGTGCATCCCATTCCAAAGGCGAATTCCGGGATGAGCTTTCCGAGACCCCGCCCATCCGGAAAGCCCGTCCCACTCCGTATACATCCAGGCATGAAATCATCAGCTTATTAGGCCTTCTATCAATAAAGAGACACCCTCCCGGGCGGCGGGCACGAAGTTCATCGCGAGTTCCGCACGCAAAGAAGGCCACTTAATGTGGCCTTCGTCTTGCGCAGGACTGTAGAGCAGGGAACTTCGTGCCCGCCGCCCGGGAGGGCGTTGCGTTTAGAGGATGGACCTAGTACTTATCCCTCCGGGACAAAAGCAGCGCGGCCATAAAAGCGATGATTGCAAGCGTCAGCAGCATCAAAAGCCATGCGAGCGTGCTGTCGCCGGTTGCCGCCAGGCCAAACAGACCGGGGCTCTTACTGTCAGCAGGTTGTACGGGAATCTTCTCGCCATCGTCCTCGGCGGTGATTTCCCAGCGGATGGTCTTGCTTGCGTCGGCAAGCTCATTGCCCACCGACGTCGGGACACTTAGTTGCAAATTGAGCACCGTGCTGCCATCGCTCGTAAACGTTGCGACCTGCGTGGGATAGGCGAACACACTGCCCAGAGTTCCCGTCTGGAGCCAACCTGCAGACGCATCGCCCGCCGACGCCGTTAAGGTAATGGGCGACAGCAGGTGTGCCGTCTCGTGATCGACAACGGCCCGCACAAACACGCGTACCTGGGACTTTACACCAGTGGCACGAACCTCAATCTGCTGCTCGCGCACATCGCCGGGCATTAGACCTTTAAAGGCGGGAAACAGATCGGGCTCCCCCGAGGAGCCCGTCGCCCCCGAGACCGTCAGCTGGCGCGCATTTCCGTCATAGGCAATCGCGGGAGTATCGGCAAACGCACGGGCAGGAACGGCGAGCGTGACCATGCAGAGAATAGCCGCGACCACGCAACGCAAGGAGCGCGCAACACCTTTGCGAATCGAGAACGCCATACTTACGCACCTCCATACGGCGGCACCAGCACGCCATCCTCGACCGAGCAACCCCATGCGTCGCGCACGGCCTCATCGGGCGTCGCCTGGACCGCCTGAGTGGAGATATCCACGACAAGATTGCGACCTTCGGTTGCCTTGAGCTCGGTAACCCTATTAATGAGCACGCCGGTTTCCGCGCCGGGAGCGACGGGCGACGTCCAGTAATAGAACCCGTCGCTCGCCTTAACCCAGTTATAAGCCGAGTTCGCGCTCGAGGCATCAGCCACGCTCCACGCAATCTCGTAATCCGCCTCACCCTTCGGCTCCTCCTTCGGCTCATCCCACAGGCGTGCGCCATCCTGGTCCTGCCAGTAGATATCCACTGCAGCACGAATATAGGCGGGCGCAGTACCCGTGTTCTTCGCCTTGACATCGCTTTTCACTTTGCCGTTGAGCGTTTCCTGAACCGATGGCGTCACCGACCCGATGCCGAACTGGTTGACCAGCACGCCCGTAACCGAAAGCCAGGCCAGCGTGCCTGCCGTACCGGCCAGGAGGATAACCCCCACCAGCAAGGCGATGATGCGCTTGCGCTTGGACATGCTAATCCTCCTTCTTTGCTACGTTGCCGTTGCTCCAAACGTTATGGGCACGATTGCTGCCGTCGATCCATTTGTCGTTCACACGCGTGTTCGTGCAGGTGAACGTGGCATCGTTCGCGCTCGATGCAGCGGAGATAGTCGCCTGCGCCTTATCGCCCGGCTGCTTGCCAGGGACGCCGATTTGGTTGCTGTAGCGCCATGCCCACGCTGAGTCCTCCTCGACGGTGTAGATACCCGCCGGGACCGCAAGCTCGATAGCGCCGGAGTACCAGGCGGAACCGTCCTTCAGCTGCGCATCCGATGACACCGTTACCTCAACCGTGCGCTCCTCCAAGGCGTTGCCGTCCATGCCGGCCCGGGAAACCTTGAAGCGGAACGTCTTGCCCTTCGCCCAGCTATCCTGGGTTTGCTTGACGATCTTGAGCGTATGCGTAGCGGCGAAATCGAACACCGCATTGCCATCGCTCTGAGTGCCGTCGCCCGTGAGCTTGTAGTCCAAACGATTCGTCAGCTCAAACGAGCCCTCGCCTGAACCCGAACTGTAAAGCGAGACATACTTCCCGTTGACAGGCGCAGGAGTCTGGCCAGGAAGACCATAGCCCACGCGGTCAACGTGCACCGTCAATTGCGTGCCCATGAAGGGCTTTGCAAAGCAAGCCTTGAACGGCGCCTTATCGCTCTTGTCATCTATCGTGTTCGCGGCATTGGGATCAAGCAACCACTTGAGCTGCCCGGTCACATTCTTAGGGCTCGCATCGTCCGATGTGTCGTTAGCGACGACCTTATACGTCACCGGATACAAATCCATGTTGGCTGTAACCGGTTTACCCTTGAAGTCGCTCCACGCCACAGCTTTGTCGCCATTAACCCACTGCCACTCCAAGAACAACTCCTTCAAGCTGCTATCCGCTCGCTCGCCCAGGAATGCGACGATTGCGGAGTAGGCTTCGGGATCGTAGGCCACTTCCTTTGGCTCCATGACGGGTTCACCCTTGTCGTCATAGAACGGGTTGCCGTTCTCGTCCATCTTGGGCACCTTAACTGTCTGAACAAAGCCGGCATTGCCATCCTGGCCACGCAGAACACTCGTATCGTTCGGGTCTACCGTAGCGGTGTAGATGACGTTGCCTTCGGTGTCGTGATAGCGCACTTTAAGCGGCGTCTTCTTGTACACCGCAGTGTAGGTCACGCTCTCAAAGGGCTCGCTGCCCTCGAGGGGATACTTCTCATCGTCAGTCATCAGGGTGTACTGCCCGTCATTGACATAATCGCGCGACCAGCCGACAAAGTCGTACTTGGTGCCGTCAGTGCCCTCAACCTCCTCGGCGGCCTTGACCTCAAGAGAAATCTGGTCGCCGGAATCAGTGCGGCCGAGGCTACGGACAAGATCGGGATTCGCAAGTTCAGAGTCAATGTTCGATTGAACGGTAACCAGGCTGGGACGGTAGACCGGGTACAGCTCCATGGGGGCCTTGACCACGGTAGAAGCACTCACCATACGGATGCCCTCTGACCAAGCGACATAGCCCTTGCCAGGTGCCGGCTCGGCTTCCGTCCAGCCCACGAAGACGTTGAACTCGCCTGTATCCGCATCGATAGTGCTGACGTCATAAGTAGGCTTCGGGATGCCGCCATTAAGGTTGCCGAGCATATCGTCTTGCTGAGCAACTTTGCCGTCCACATCCGTGGCATTGAGGTGGTACACAACCGCCAACGGCGAATAGTACGCCACGAATGTATAGGCTCCGCCAGGTTCCACCGGATAAGAGCAAGTACCATGCTCCACATCGTAGGGAAGCGTCTTGATCTCGCCGTTCGGAAGCTCGATCTCAACCTTCTGCAACTTATACAGCTCACCGCCTGCTTTATAAACCGGCGTCGTAACGTCAGGGGTCACCGTTGCCGTAGCAGGATTGGTGTCCGCGTTGATAACGGGAGCGATGTTGTAGCTAGGCACATTGACCTTGTCCGTACCCTCAAAACCTGCGCGATGCAGGTTGGTGGTGTAGCTGACGTCGTACTTTGCGTAGACGGGATAGGCATCCTGCCACTGGGTGACCTTGGACTCGTCGGTCGCCAGATACGGCTCTGCCTTATCCGGATCACTCGTCACATAGGGGTCGCCGGTGACGTCGTAGATATACTTCCAGACGTCGGAATCCTTCTGAACCTCGGCGGTTGAAATCCAGCCCAGGAACTTATAGCCCGGCACCGCCATCTCCGCATCGGTCGGAGAGGCTTCGAGTGTCAGGTTGGGATTGACGTCACCCTCCTTTCCGTGCTCGGGCGTGTTGTCTACCGTCTGTTCGGTATGGATAAACGGATATTTATAGGTGTAGGTGCTATCGGAGTCCAGCAGCAACGGAGCCTCATAACGTCGCGTGACGCTCTTAACCGAGACATCGTCCTTGCCATAAAAGCTGACGCTTGTCGTCACCATGGCACGCATGTAATACTCCGAATCGATGCCAATCTCGCTCTGAACGGGGTTGCCCACGCAAGTCCAGCACCCGCCTTGGCGCTCGAGGGTCCAGAAATTTAAATGGTATCGCTTGCTCGCCGGCCTAAAGTAAAACTTCAGCGCTCCTGCGACCCACTCGTCATCCAGTGTGCCCGAACCCGGGAAATCCGTATCGGCAATGACATTTTTCCGGGTATCCACACCTGTATCGTTTTTGACCGTATGCGAATACGCTTTCAAAGGCGCAACGATGAGCGTCTCTGCCCCAAAGCGCCCCTCATTGCATTCGTCCTTATAGTTTTCCTTCAGTCCGTGATAGACGTGCTCGGAACCCCAGTGCACGATATTCTCTCGCACGTAGCTCGAACCGACCTGCTCGTTAAACGAAGTTTGGTACCCGTTCCACACAGAGCAGAGGAGTCTAGAATCCTTATAGGCATCGTTCGTCATCGACTTGACGTAATAGTCCACGCGGTACTCAAAGCGGGCGATGTAGGTATGCGGCACGGTTAAATCGACATCTGCGGGGAGCGTATAGCTGGGATCGCGGCTTACGCGCACCTCGAGCGGAGCATCCTCGGTTCCCTTGTTTTCGTACCAGCCCAGGAAGCAATAGCCGTCGGGCAGCTTGCCGCCATCGGACAGGGGCGTACCGTCCGTGTTGCACACCTGTACCGTGTAGACGCTAGTGCCGCCCCCGGCAGTCTTGACGTCGACTTTGGTTTTGCCCACGCCAACGCGCTGGCTCACATCATTGAGCGCGTCCTGCTCATTACCCTCGAACACAGTTATGATGTTCGACACGTAGTCGCTGTACACGGGATAGAAGTCGGCTGGACGGACAACAGTGATCTCGCTACCCGCAGGATAAAAAGCTCCCTGATTTTTAAGCTCGGCTAACTTATCCGAAGTGATGGCGGCATAGGCGCCGTTCATACCTTCCTCGCTGCTAGGCTGCGTGGTCCAGCCGATAAATGTCGCGGTAGCGGAAAGCCCCTCGCGGTCTTCGGGAGCCGCGGGCGTCAAACCCACGCCGTAGCGATACCAATCAGTGGACTTGTCGTGCGCGGCACCGGTTTTCCAATCAAGCGTCTTGCCCTTAACGTTATAGAACAGCACCTGCGCCTCGTATGAAGCGATAAAGAGGTCGTTACCCTTGAAGCCGAATTTTTCATCGACGCCGCTTCCGTTGTTGGCGGTGTAGGTCGAAGCCTTATCGTGGTCCGTGTTCTCCTCGACGCGCTTGTCAGCAGCGACAGCAGCAGCATCGGTCTTGCCGTTAAACCAGGCGTTATCGGCATCGATGCGGTTCACATTGACTCCGGACTCGTGGAACCAGCCCATAAAGCGGTAGCCGCCGTTCGCCTCGCTCAGCCCCGCGGGCTTTGCGGAGGTTTCCTGCCTGAACGTTACCGACGTATCGCCCTGGGCCAAGCCCTGGGCCGTTCCCGCCAGCACGGCGCTCACGGCAAAGGCGTACGGATCCGAGGTCTTCTGATCAATACCGAGTTTGGTCGCCTCGATTGTCGCGGTGCCCGCACCGGGAAAATCGATCGTCGCCTTAACGCTCTGGCCATGCACGGGGATATTCAGTCTGTAGTCCATCGCCCACTCGTTGGCATGCGAACCGCCCAGGGCCTCATCGTTAGCGGTCGAGCGCATGGTGCCGGCACAGAAGTCGTAGTCGTGCTCCTCCCACAGCTCGCGCGTGGCGTAGCGCCCGTCGTCCCACGGGCCGTAGCCGTCGCCCTTGGTGGTACCGTCGCCGCCAAAAGAGGGGATCTTCTTCTTAGCCGCGGTACCCTGGCTGCTGCCGTTTAGGCTCACGCTCGGCTTAAAGTAGCACTCGGTGACCGTGGCATCATCCTTGTTGGCACGCGCGGCAATGCCGCCCAGGTTCACATCGTTTTGAATGATGGGGATCACGGCGATGGGATTGTACTGACGCGAGCTCAAGTCACCCGCAAAATGGCTTCGAACGAGCTCGTTGCCCTTTTCGGTTAGAATACGACCCGCCAAGCCACCCGTCCACGCGCGCGTCACGGCGACGACGCCCACGTACGACGCGGCATAGCTGTAGCACTGCGCCGTCGAGAAGCAGTCGATAATCTTGGCCTCGCCCGCCATGCAGCCCACAAAACCCGAGGCGTACACGTTGTTGCCGCCCAGGGCGCCAATGGCCACGTCGTACTTATTGGTGACGTCGGTCATGCCCTTCTCGGCAATCGAGCCGTCGTCCTTACGCGTCGGCGTCACGCGGCAGTACTCGATAGTCGATTTCTTAACGTAGCCGGCAAACGCCGCCATATACAGACCCTCACCGCCGAGCGCCTGCACGCCCGAGGTCGTATTGTTGACGGCACGGCCGCCACGGACCTCGCAGTTGTAGAGGGTGCAGCCGTCGAGCTCGCCGGCGATGAGACCGCCCTCAAAGCCTGCGTTGGTAATGAGGTTGAGAGCATTGTTGGCGCAGGTCACGTGCAGCGTGCTCTCCATGACCATAACGTTTTCGAAGCGCGTATTGACGGCCTTGCCCACGATAATGCCACCGCGGAAGTCCGCCCACACGTTGGCGTCCTTGACCAAGAAGTTTTTGATGGTGGCACCGTTGGTCTCGGCAAAAAATCCCGTATCGCGCTCGGGGTCAAAAGCGTCTTTATCGTAGTTCAGGCCCTCAACGGTGTGGTTTTGACCATCGAACACGCCCTTAAACGGATGCTCCTTGTTGCCAAACGACAGATGCTTAACGGTGTTTGCAACGATGTCTTTCATGTCGTCGCTGTCGAGCTCAATGTCGTTATCGAGATAAACGTGCCAGCCGGACGTATCGCGCTCGCGCGACAGCGCCACACACGACAAAAAGTCAGCCTCGTTTTTGATGTGGAATTCGGTTTTGGCCTCGGGCGCAGTCTCGGCATGTACCGCCATCGGCAGCGCCATAACGCAGCAAAGGGCAATCGCCGCGACGGCAACTAGCCTGCTAAGCACGCCCCGGTTCATGTTCTTGATCTTCATAGGCTAGTTCGCCTCCGGCCAACCCGCGACGTCGAGAACGTCGAGGACGGTATCGCTTTCCTGCTGGTTTTTGGCCTGCACGGCCTGCACATCGATATCGAGCCTGAATGAGCCGCCGCGCGCGGCATCGTGGTAGTCGCCCACAAAGCGCAGCGAGTCCATGAGGCTTTCCGTCATGGCGCCGGGGTCGAGCATGCCGCCACGTCCGGCCAAGCCGCGGTAGTAGTACCACCCATCGCCGCCATCGATCCACGGGGATCCCTCGCCCGCGTTCACATGAAACGCAACGCTGCCCGAAGCATCCGCGCTCGAACCGTCGGGCGCCACCGACGTCATGTGCAGACGAGCGCGAACGTACTCAGGCTGCGCGCCGACGTTCTCCACGCGCACAATGCGGCTGATGTCAGAGCCCCCGGCCTTGGTGTCGGGATAGTCCCCGTGCTCGTTGGGCTCAAACGGAATCTCCTCGCCATGCTCGTTGAGGGTGTATTCGCAGACTCGTACCTTCACGCTGCCAAACGAGAGAACGTTGTTCACCGGAACCATATCAACGGTAAAAGCCAGCGTGCCGCACAGGCACGCCAGGGCCAACAGCGCCATCGCGGTAAGCGCCAAGGTGCGTTTCTGATTGTCAGAAAGATTGTTGAGCATTACGTTCGCCAATCGTCGATAAGGGGGGACCGAGATCCCGGCCCGAAAATGGGGATGGGGAGCGGGCCGGGATCTCGGTGGAGGGGGGATTAAGCCTGAGTCTTAGCCCATTCCTTGGCCTGCGCGATGGCGTTCTCGGCATCGCCCTGGTCAGCGCCGAAGATGTAGCAGGAGACTGTCATAGTGGGCTTGGCGGGACTCTGAACAACATCCGTGTTGTTCATGGCAGCCGGGATATGCACGGTGCTGAACAGCTCACCGGTGTAAGCAGCCTTTGCCTCGGTAGTCTCAGTCTTTGGAGTAGGAGCAAGCTTGGCAGGGGTGTCGGTGTTACCAGCGGTATACATGAACAGACCGCTCACGTACTGGTTAGGGTTACCGTTGTTCTTAGCACCCACGGTGGTATCCGCAACCGGCTTCCAGTTATCGTTAAGCGTGAAGTACGGGGTCTTAGCAAGAGCGTCAGTGGCATCTTTCTTCACAATGGCGTTCTTCACGTAGATGAACACATAGGACTCATCAGAGTCCTTGCCGATACCAACGTTGGGGTTCTTGGCAATATTGGTGTCGGGAATCATCTTGGAATCTTTCTTCCACAGGGTCTCGAACAGATAACCATCCACTGAGGGGTCCGTGGGCTTGTCGCCGGGCTTGTTCGGATGATCAGGGTCGGGCTTCACTTCGGGCTTGTCGATGCTGCCAACCGTGAACTCGTTCGTCTCGGAGTCGGTTGCCGACAGCCATGCATAGGTGCCAACGCCGGCGGCCAGCACCAACAGCAGCAGGGCGGCAATGATGCCGTAGCGCTTTTTCTTCTTGTTTTCCATCGTTCTCTTCCTTTCGAGAATCGTTTTCCCCGCCAACGGCCCCTACCGCCGCCGACGCTTTTCCCTGCCGCTATGAACGCCGCTCCCTCGCATGCACGCGGGTATGCTTGCCCGCAGGCTCGTCGGGAACCATCCGATCGAGCACTATCGACGCCGCGACTAGCAGCGCCAGAACGGCCACCACAACAAGCAAACCGGGCATCGTCGTGCAATATGCGTCAACGAAGCCCAGGTAAGGGACACAAAAAGAAACGACACCGATCACGCGTGAAAAAGGCGTCTGCTCGGCGTCGTGCATGATGCTTCCATCTGCATTTTTGTTTGCGATTCCCTGCGTGCCGATCATCTGCGCCGCAGGGTCGATCTCGTACACCTGGTGCGTCACCACGGCGCCGTCCGATCGGTAAAAGGTTGCATTGTCGCCCACGGCAATATCCGTTGGATCAACTTGGTGAACAAACACCATGGAGCCAACGGGTAGCTCGGGCTCCATAGAACCCGAAAGCACTGTATAGGGCGTGTATCCAAATGCACGAGGGACAAAAGAAACGACGGCAAGAGCCATGACGAGCGCAATCGCCAAGCTACTCAAAAGTGCAATAAATCGTTTGAGTCTACGCGCCGTCAAAGTGATAATTCATCCCCATCGAGGCCTTATTCGACCCATCCAAAGGTCAGCAAGTTTCAACAGGAACCGCAAGGCGATTGAAAAGTGAGTCCGAAATAAGCCAATTTGGAATCTTTTCGTAATAAAAACATAGCGATATGCTACAAATTTTTCAATGTTTTGTCGCCAAATGCTACCTATTTTGGCGTAAGTGGTCATTTATCCCCAAATTAGTCTGTTTTATCCAATATCTGTGACTGACCACCTACGCAACTTCCCCATAGAGGGATCGATTTTTTGCGAAAGTAAAATAATGGTACCCCCCCCCCACATTAAAACAAACTGCTGGAAGTGCCATTTATTTCCGACCCCCTTTTACCGGAGTTTTATGACGGCCCCATGTAGTTCGCAGCCCATAATCCTCTGAGAACTGTGTCCCAGAATTCCCGTCCGGAGTGGGATGCGGCTTCCGCTTGTGGCCCCGTTGGGAAACCACATCCCACTCCGATCACAAATTCCGGGTCGCACTTTCCGCCAAGACCCTCAACGGGAAACCGCATCCCATTCCAAAGGCAAATTCCGGGACGCAGCTTCCGCAACCCCACCCATCCGGAAATCCCATCCCACTCCGCACACATCCGGGCATAGAACAATCAGCTTATTAGGCCTTCCATCAATAAAGGGGCGCCCACGAGTGTCAAGAAAAAAGCCTCGAGAATTTCGAGGCTTTCACATTTGTATTGTTTTGCACGAAGGACCGCGAACGACGAAGTTACTCGCCCAGCACGGCCTTCTTGGCCGCCGCCGCCATGTTATCCACATCTTCCTTGGTGGGATGATCCTTCGCGGCAACCCAGTTGTCGAGCAGCATCTTAAAGCGGGCGTTGTCGGGATCTTGCTCGAGCATGGCCTCGTAGCGCTGCTTGACCGCGGGGCCCATCTTGCCCTGGCACATCGCCCAACCTGCAAGCTCGGCATCCTCAGCCAAATTGGAAGTTACGCGATCAATAATCTGCTGGTAATAGCTCTGGTCGGCCCCAAAGCCGCAGGTGCCAAACAGGAAGACGCGCTTGCCGTGCAAGGCGGAGAGCAACGCCGCGACCGACGGCGTGCACGCGCCCTTGTCGCACCAAAAACCGACGAGCACCGTGTCGGCCGCGCAGGCGCCCTGCGCCTCGAGCGCAACCTGATCTGCGTCCGCATCGTCGCTCAACGCCGCGGCGTGGACAAACTCAACGCCCGCAGTCTGCAGAGTGCGCTTGATCGCACCCGAAACCATCCTGGTATTACCGCTCTTGCTGTTAACCACCAAAGAGCACGTCATAGTCACGTTGCCTCGTTTCCCCCAAAACTAAAGCCACTAATGCAATTTATTAGATGAATATCTTAGTACTAACGTGACAGATGTAAACCACCGTCTGTCGATTGGCGACGCAGACGACATCTTTGGACAGATTTCGAACAGTATGTACTTCGGATTGAAACCGCCGCAGAACGTTTCACGAATGGCCGAAAAACTGTTTCACAAAACGCCGTCAAATTGTGTCACGGAGTATCGTCAAAATGTTTCACGCGCTGGTAGAACGCTATATAACAAGATCGCTCTATGGGACAAACAAACCTGATTAATTTGCCCCACGGGCTTGCTCACTGGGCGAATTGGCTGCGGTAGAGTTCGGCGTAGAAGCCGCCTGCCGCTAGCAACTCGTCGTGCGTGCCGCGCTCGATAATCTCGCCGTCGCGCATCACCAGAATGCAGTCGGCGTTGCGGATGGTGCTCAGGCGGTGCGCCACCACAAAGCTTGTGCGGCCAGCCATGAGCTCGTCGAATGCTGCCTGCACCTGCAGCTCGGTGCGGGTATCGATGCTCGACGTTGCCTCGTCCAGCAGCAAGATCGCCGGGTCGGTAAGCATGACGCGCGCGATGCACAGCAGCTGTTTTTGACCCTGGCTAAACGTGCCGCCGTCCTCGCCAATCACCGTGTCGTAGCCGCCTGGCAGCTGCACGATAAACTTGTGCGCATGCGCGCGCTTGGCCGCCTCGATAACCTGTTCGCGTGTGGCATCGGGACAACCGTAGGCGATGTTGTCCGCCACCGTGCCCTCGAACAGCCACGTATCCTGCAGCACCATGCCAAAGGCACGGCGCAGGCTTGCGCGCGTGTAGTCACGCGAGGAACGGCCATCGACCGCGATGCGACCGGCGTCGATATCGTAGAACCGCAGCAGCAAATTGATGAGCGTTGTCTTGCCACAGCCCGTGGGACCGACCAGGGCAAAGCGCATGCCGGGCTTGGCATCGATGCAGATATCCTGCAGCAGTTTGCGGTCGGGCACATAGCTAAAGTCCACATGCTCAAACGAAACCTCGCCCTGCGGGGCGGCAAGCTCTACGGCGTCCGACGCGTCGGGCTCCTGCTCGCGCGCATCGAGCAGCGCAAACATGCGGCGCGCCGAGGCGTACGCGGTCTGGATCTGCGTGATGACGTTGGTGACCTCGTTGAACGGCTTGGTGTACTGGTTGGCATAGGACAGGAAAATCTGCACGCCGCCCACCGTAAGCGCCGCTGGCACGCCCGTGATCACGCCCACGCAGCCGATCACAGCGACCACGGCATAGATGATGTTATTGATAAAGCGCGTGCCGGGGTTGGAGAGCGAACCCATAAACTGCGCGCGTTCACCTGCTGTATAGAGCTCGGCGTTAAGGGCATCGAAGCGCTGCTGAGCGTGCGGGCCGTAGGCGAAGGCGTCCACCAGCTTTTGCTCACCCACATACTCCTCGATATGACCGCCGAGCTGCCCTTGAATACGCTGCTGAGCCGTAAAGCTTTTGTTGGAGAGCTTGGCGATGGCGCCAGCTGCAAAGATGGAAAGCGGCGTGACGAGCACCACCACGAGTGTCATGGTCAGGTTAATGGAGAGCATAAACGCAAGCGTGCCCACGATGGTGATGACGCCGGTAAAGAGCTGGGTAAAGCCCTGCAGCAGACCGTCGCCCACCTGATCGACGTCGTTGACCACGCGGCTCATAAGGTCGCCGTGGGCATGGCTGTCGACAAAGCCGAGCGGCATGCGGCTGAGCTTGTCGCTCGCCTCCACGCGCATGTCGCGCACCGTCTCGTAGGACAGACGGTTGACGCAGTAGCCCTGCAGCCACTGAAAGGCCGCAGCACCCATCACGACAATCGCGAGTTTGGTAACGAGCGGCAGCAGCGCATCGAAGTCCACCTGCCCGGTGGCGACGATCAGGTCGATGCCCTCACCAATGAGGATGGGCGTGTAGAGCTGCAGAATCACCGAGATGGCGGCGCTCACAAACGACGCCGTAAACGAAATACGGTGCGGGCGAACATAGCCCAGCAGGCGGCGCGTCACCGCGCCCACGGGATAGCGCTCGGGATCACCGGGTTGGCGCGGGCCGTCGCCCAGGTCGTTGAGGTTATCGTTGCCGGACACATTAGCGGTCATCGTGGCGACCGAACCGGAAGAAGTATACGGGTTCATCTAGCAACCCTCCTTTGAGCAAGTAGGCGCAGGGGCAGTCGGGGCGGACGCGGGCACCGTGCTCCCCTGCTGGCCCTCGAGCTCCTCGCGGCGCAGCTGCGACTGGCAAATCTCGCGATAGAGCTGGCAGCTTGCATACAGCTCGTCATGCGTGCCCAGGCCCGCAACCGATCCGTGGTCGAGCACGCAGATCATGTCGGCATCGCGCACGGTCGAGACGCGCTGGCTCACGATGACCGTCGTGAGCGGCAGCCCGCCCTCGGCGGCACCGCGCACGCTGCGCTCGCGGATGGCATGGCGAAGCGCCGCGTCGGTCTTAAAATCGAGCGCCGAGGCGGAGTCGTCCATGATCAATATCTGAGGCGAGCCCACCAGGGCGCGCGCGATGGTCAGGCGCTGGCGTTGGCCACCGCTGAAGTTCTTACCGCCCGCCTCGACCGGGGCATCGAGCCCCTGCGGCTTGTTGCGCACGAATTCGCTGGCCTGCGCCATATCGAGCGCCGCCCAGAGCTCATCGTCGGTCGCTGACTCGTCACGCCAGGTCAGGTTGCTGCGGATGGTGCCGCTCACCAGCGACGCGCGCTGCGGGACGGTCGCGACCACATGGCGCAGCTGGTCGAGCGGCCAGGCGCGCACGTCGGCGCCCATCACGCTCACGCTGCCAGCGCTCGCATCGTACAGGCGCGGGATAAGCGAAACGAGCGTGGACTTGCCGCTGCCCGTGCCGCCGATAATGCCGAGCGTCTTGCCCAGCGGCAGCTCCAGCGTCACATCGCTCACGGCATTTGCCGCGCCCACGCCAAACGAAAAGCTCGCATGGTCAAAGCTCAACGCAGGAACGGGAGCGACATTGCCCGGCTCGGGCAGTGCGACCGGCTGGTTGCCCTCATCGGTAATGCTCGGCACGCAATTGAGCACCTCGTTGATACGCGACGCGCTGGCGCTCGACTTGGTAAAGACCACGACCAGGTTGGCGACATACACGATGGAGGTGAGGGTCTGCGTCATGTAGTTGACGAACGCCATGACCTGACCCTGCGTGAGCTCGCCCACGTTGACCTGGATGCCGCCGACCCACAGGATGGCGCACACGCCCAGGTTCATCACAAGAAACGTGACGGGGTTGAGAATCGACGAGAGCTTGCCCACCGCGATGGCAGTATTGGCCTGGTCATCGGCGGCTTGGGCAAAGCGCTCACGCTCGTGATCTTCACGCACAAACGCACGGACCACGCGAGCGCCCGAAAGGCCTTCGCGGCAGATAAGCGCGATGCGGTCGAGCTTTGCCTGCAGCTGCTTGTAGTACGGAATACAGCGCGCCATGACAACCCAGAACACCAGACCAATGGCGGGCGTGCAAATCAAAAAGATGATGCCGAGCTTAAGGTCGATGGCAAGGGCCGCGACCATGGAGCCCGCCGCCAGGAAGGGCCAGCGGATGAGCATGCGCACGCCCAGCGCCACGGCGAGCTGCACCTGGTTGACGTCGTTGGTAATGCGCGTGATGAGCGACGGCGTACCAAAACGGTCGAGTTCGGCATAGCTCAGCTTGTTGATGTGCTGGTAGAGCGCGCCGCGAATGTCGGTGCCCATGCCCTGCGAGGTGAGCGCCGCCATCTTTTGGCAGACGAGCGTAAACGAGATGCCGATCACAGCCATGGCGCCAAGTACCATACCGTAGTGGACGACGGCGTTCACGTCGTGTGCGCCGATACCCTTATCAATCATCTGGGCAATCACCAGCGGCGTCAGCAGGTCAAAGATCACTTCGATCAACTTGCACGCAGGGCCGATCACCATATACCGGCGAAACTTACCACCAAAACGCCTGAGCAACTCAATCATAAAAAGGCGCTCCCTATCATCATCCACATTCAATTCGAACCATGATAGTACCGCCACCCCAAAAGAAGCGTAAACAACTCGTCATTTCTAACGGGATTCAGTTTTCAGAGGGGTATACGCGCACGCCCGATCAATGGCGGGCAAACTGCCTGATATACTTACATTAGTGCTACCAAGTTAGTCGCCGACCCTTGAAATGAGGTGCCGAGATGAACGGCATTCTCGCAAGAAGAGCAAGACGAGCAACTGTGGGCATCGCCCTTTCCGCGGCACTTGTCGCGGGAATCGCCCCCGTAACGGCGATCGCGGCAGAAATCAGCTCCCCCACCGGTGCAGTTGCCTTGCAGACGGAAGACGCGGCCGCCGCAAAGGAAAAAGCGTATGCAGCCATGCAGGAAGCGCTCAAAAACCTCGAGGCCGCAAAAGACGCCGCAGGTCCTGAGATATTAGAGACTATCGAGCATGTGATTACCGATTTGCAATCGCTCCGCGACAGGATGCTGAAGGAAGCCGACGACTCAAGGGGACCTCTTCTTTACCTACAAGCGAACGTCGATGCAGCCCAAGCCAAATACGATGAGGCCCACGACCGGACAAGCGGCCTTCAGGCAGAATTAAATAAGGCAATCGACGACGGAGCTTCTAACGAAACTATTAAGCAGTTGCGAAGTGAGATCATGTCGGCAGAAAGGCGAGAAAAATCTTGTGAAGATGATCTTCACCGCTGCCAACGCCGGCTCGAAAGCCAGGAAAGTGTCGTCGCGAAGTTCGAAGCCAATGCGGAAAAATGTCAAACTGATATCGACGAAGAGACAGCCAAGCGAGATGCGCTCCTCGACAATTTGAAAAAAGCGCAAACGGCCTATGACGACGCCTGCAAGGCATACGAAGAGGCAAAGGCCGCGGCAGACAAGGCCACCTCGCCCGAGATAACGAAACCGACCGAGACAGTGCCTCCCTCCGGCTCAGCGCAACCCGCCGAGGCGACACCGCCCGTTGGCTCACCTGCAACCGGCAAAGACGCCCTACCAAGCTCCACCAAGCAAGCGAACACAAGCAGCGGCAAGCAAGCAGATACGACCGCCGGCAAGCTCGCAAACACGGGCGACACAGCACCGAGCGCAATCGCACTCGTAGCAGTCGCCGCCGCAGGCCTCGGAATAACCGCCACTGCCACACGCCGCATCAAGAACTCAAAATAGCTGCCAGCGGTTATTGTCTTCGCCAATCCACAAGCCCAGAGACAAAAAGAGGTCCGTTTCCCCACCTAGGGAAACGGACCTCTTTAACTGCAAAAATTCAAACAACAGCACCGCCGCCTCTTAAACTACGTAGCCATCAATGCCCAGACAACGCCAGCGAGCAGCAAAAGGCACGGGATTAAATTATTCAGATAAATGTGACCCTTCAGGCGGTTTTGGTCGGCTACCCGCGAGTGCCGGCAGGGCGCTTGGTAGTCGAGCGATCCCGCAGGCGAAGCCGAGGACCAGCGAGACACCAAGCGCCCTGCCGGCACTCGCGGGTAGCCGCGGCACCAAAAAACGCCTGCGCACTCGATGGATTCGGATGCCCGACAGAGGCTCCTTATGGCTGCTTCCTTCCGGACCTGACCAGATTCGGAACATGTCGTCATCCGAACCCATCGAACGCGCTAGGCGCTCGGTATATCTTACCTGCTCCCGCCCGCCACGGCAAGTGGGGCGGACCCATCGGATGGATTCGCCCCACTCGTCCATATCGCTAGCGGCGCCTGCGGTACAGGACCGCGCCGCCCGCGACGGCCAGCGCGCCGATGCCGGCCATGGCGCCGAGCGCCTCGACCGGCAGGCTGCGGTCGCCGGTGTCGGGCATGCCGCCCTTGGAGCCGTCGCCGCCGGAGCCGCTGCCGGAGCCGTTATCGGAACCGCCGCCCGAGCCGCCGCCCGGCGTGCCGGGGTTCTCGGGGGTGCCGGGCTCCTCGGCGTAGCTGTTGGTGAAGACCGGCGGCAGGTTGGCGTCGCCCTCGTAGGAGACCTTCGCCGACAGGTAGCCCGTCTTGGTGCCGTCGGCCGCCTCGTCGCCCACCGTGACGACGATCTTGCGCACCGCCTTGTCGTAGGTCACGCGCGCCTGGCCGTCGTCGACCTCGCTCACCGTGAAGGTGTAGGTGCCGGCCTGCTTGAACGTCAGCGCATCGAACGTGACGCCGCCGTCCGCGGCGTTCCTGGCGGTCGACATGACCTTGCCGTCCCGGCCCCTGAGCTCAAAGCTGAACTGGCCCGCCTTGAGCTCGGCGCCCTTGAGCACCTTGGCGGCGCCCAGCTTGAGGGTGACGGGCGCGGCCTCGTAGCCGTTGGTGAACGTCACCGAGGTGTCGCCCACGGCATTGCCCTCGGCATCCATGAGCTCGTGCCTGACGGCGAGCGCGCCGTTTTTGGCATCGGTTACCGTCGTGCGCACGCGGTACGTCGCCCTGTCGTACGTCACGCCGCCCGCCGTGCCGGCGACCTCGCGCAGCTCGTAGCTGTGCGTGCCGGGCGCGGTGTAGGGGACGGGGCTGAGCTCGACCGTTCCGTCGGCGGCGTTCCTGCCCGTCGCCGCGACGCTCTCGCTGCCGTCGGCGGCGATCTCGACCAGCTGGAACTCGAACTCGCCCTCGGCCAGGTCGCGGCCCTCGAGCTTCTTGCTCACCTTGATCTGGTCGGTGACGGAGCTCGGCGTCGGGTTCACGCCGTAGGTGTTGGTGAACTCGAACGCGCCCCTGCCCTCGGGCGTGCCCTCTGCGGGCAGGACCTCCGCGGCGAGCGTGCCCGCCTTGGTGTCCTCGACGACCCTGACCGCGAAGGTCCTGGTCGCCGTCGCGTCGTTGACCACGCCGTCGACCGAGCCGGACTCGCTCACCCGGTAGGCAAACGTCTTGGTGCGCAGGCCGTCGCCGTCGATCTCGACGCCATCGAGGTCGCTCGGCTGCCTGAACGTGACGCGGCCCAGCTCGACGTTGCCGGCGGCGTCGTTGGTCGCCTCGGCCACCGTCTTGCCGGAGGCGTCGACCGGTGCGGGCGCGCCGTCCAGCGGCTCAATCTTAAAGGTGTACCTGCCCTCGATGTCGGCCTGCGTGAGGCCGAGTCCGGCCTGGCCGAGCGCCAGCGTCTTGGTGCCCGAGAGGTCGACCGTCGCCTCGCCGGCGCTGTAGCCGTTCACGAACGGCAGCGTGCCGCCGGAGCCCTCGGGGTAGACCACGGCCACATCCAGCCCGCCCTTGCCGTTATCGGTCACCTTGACCGTGATATCGAAGCTCGAGGCGGTCGCCGTCACGCCCGCGGGCAGCCGGTCCATGCCGTCCTCGGATACGGTATAGGGAATGGCCCAGGAGCCGTCGGCGGCCCTGGTGGCGGTGCCGTCCGCCACCATCCGCTCGAGAGCGTCGGTGGTGTAGGCAATGGGCGAGAACGCGAGCCCCGCGGCCTCGCCGTCGCCGGAGGCCTGGTTGGTCGCGGTCGCGACCGCGTTACCCCGGGCATCGCGTACGGAGAACGAGAACTCGCCCGCCGCCGCGGCGCGGCCCGTCAGCGTCTTGGTGGCGTTGATGGCCACGTTGCCCTCGCCGCCGAGCTTTCCGGTGGCCTCGTAGGAGTTCTCGAACGCGACCGTCACGGGCGCGGGCGCCGCCGTGGCGCCATCCGCCGTGGAGACCTCGCTGCGTGCGACCTCGACACCGTCCTTGGCAACCGTGGTCGTGACCGTGAGCCTGCCCGTCGCGGCATCGTAGGCGGGCGCGATGGTCACCGTGCGCGGCGCGGTGTCGTTGGCGTAGCCCTCGCCGCCGAGCTTGGTCTCGGCGACGGTGAAGCTGTAGGTCTTGCCCGCGTCGGCGTCGGTGAACTTCACGTCGCCCCCCGCGGCACCGCCGATGAGGTCGACCAGGCCGGCCGCACCGTCATCGGCCGCGGCCACGGCGTAGGCGTCCTTGCCGGTCTTGAGGCCGAGCCTGGCGGCCGTCTCGGCGTCCGCGGTCACGGTGAAGGCGAACTGCCCCGCCTCCATGGCGCGGCCGGAGAGCGTCTTGGACAGGCGCACTCCCGCGCGGGCCGAGTAGTCGAGCTCGGTCGTGTAGGTGTTGACGAAGTCGCCGCCGCTCGCCTGCGCGATCGCGGGCGTCGTGGCCGTAAGGTTGCCGGAGCCGTCGTCGGTCACGGTCACCGTCATCGTGGCGGCGTGGCCGTCGTAGGCCACGCCGGCGATGGCGGAGCCGTCATCGGGCCTGACCTCGCGCACCGTGTAGGTGAAGGTCTTGGCGCGCACGCGCTTGCCGCCGACCTCGGCGAACCCGGCGTCCTTGATGTCATCGAGCGTGTAGCGGATGGGGCCGAAGTCGAAGGCGACCCTATCGCCCGCCTTGGTGCCGGCGGCGGCCGTCACACTGACGGTCTTGGAGCCGTCGGCAGAGCCCTCGGGCATGGGAGCGCCGCCCTCGCCCGCGAGCGCGAACTGGAAGCTGTCGCCCTCCGCCCAGTCGCGGCCCTCGAGCGTCTTGGTGAAGAGCCCCGCGGTGGAGACGTCCCTGCCCTCGGTGGCCGTTCCGTACGTGTTGGTGAACGCGACGGTCGCGCCGTCCTCGGTCACGGCGCCTTCGGCCTTGGAGCCGTCAGCCCCGTTAACAGCAGTCGTGTAGCCCTCGGCGGCGTCCTCGGCCACGGTATAGCGCGCGCCCACGGGCAGGCCGGCGACAGTCTTCTCCCCGCCGTCCTTGAGCGTGAAGGTCGCCTTGCCGTCCGTAAACGTCACGGCGTCCTCGCCCTTGCCGAAGGTGCCGGAGACGGGCTCGCCGTCCCCGTCGGCCAGCGCGACCGTAAAGCCGAACTCGCGCTGGCTGTCGCCGCCGACGACCGTCTTCTTGACGGTGAGGCTGCCCTCGCGGGACACGCTGTTGTGGGTCGTGTTGGTCTGGGATTCGTTCTCCCCCACCTTGACCGTGGCGGTGTTGGAGATGTCGTCGACCACGGCGGCTTCGGCGGAGACCTTCACGTCAAAGCTGAGCGTACCCGTGGCGCCCGCAGCCTGCTCGCCGAGCGACCAGGTAAGGGTGCGCGTCGCGGCGTCGTAGGCGGCACCGTCGGCAGAACCCTCAACATAGTTAACGCCCTTGGGCAGGACATCGGTCACCGTCACGTCGGCCGCCTGCGCGGCGCCCCTGTCGTCGACACTGTTATTGGCCCAGCCGATGGTATAGGTGAGGGTATCGCCCACGCCCACCGGCTTGCCGTCCACATCGACCTTGGCGCCCGAGGCGTCCGCCTTGGTGACGGTCTTGGTGTTGTCGTGCGGCGTGAAGGTGTTGGTGAAGGTCTTCTTACCCCGCTCGTTGGAGATCACGGCCTTAAGGCCGGAACCGGTCTGAGTCACCGTGATGTCGAAGGTGTAGGCATGCGCATCGCCCTCAATCAGGACATCGCCGCTTGCCTTCTCGGTCACGGTCGCGTGGTAGGCACCCGGATTGGTGAAGCTGAGCTCGCCAAAGGAAACCTTGCCGTCCTTGTCATTCTTCGCCTCGATCGGGTAGCCCTCGAGCACATTGCCCGCGCCGTCGGCGAGGGAGAGCTCAAAGGCGAACTCCCCCTCCTGGAGGCCGGGCTTGCGGCCGCCCGCGAGCACCTTGGTGAGCTCGGGGACGGACGCCGTTGCGGGAGCGGGGTCGAAGGTGTTGGCGAAGGCGACGGAGGAGACCTGGTCAGCCGAGATGGAGCCATCGGCCTTGGATCCCTCGACACCGTTCACCGCGGCTTTGTAGCCATCGGCGGCACGTTCGGTCACCGTGTAGGCGGTTCCCGCGGGCAGCCCCGTGATCCTCGCCGTCTGGCCATCTTTGAGCTTGAGGGTCGCCTTGCCGTCCTCGAACGTCGCGTCACCGTAGGCGCCGGATACTTTGCGGCCCGCGACATCGGTGGCCTCGACCGCAAACTCAAATGTCTTGTCCGCGTCGACCGCCAGGCCCTCGCGCGCCGCGACGGTCTTGGAGACGTCGAGCTCGCCCGTCTTCACAGTGTTGGTCACGGTGAAGCCGCGCTCGGCGTCGCCTGTGACCTTCGAGCTGTAGCCCTCGACGGGCACCTCGGCCACGGCGTAGGCGATCGCGGAGCCGGACTTGGAGTACTTGGGCAGGCCCTTGAAGGAGCCCTTCCAGCCGTTGGACTCGTTGAGCTCGATCGGGTCGCCGGTGGCCTTGCCGTCGGCGAGCAGGCGCACGGTGGCCTTCTCGGCCGCCGGGCCGACCCACTTCTTCTCGACGGGCACCGAGACCTTGGCCGTGGAGGTGTTGGTCACGGTGAAGCCGTGCTCGGCGTCGCCGGTGACCTTAGAGCTGTAGCCCTCGACGGGCACCTCGGCCACGGCGTAGTCGATCACGGAGCCGGAGGCATCACACTTCGGCAAGTTAGAGAAAACACCCTCCCAGCCGTCAGACTCGCTCAGGGTGATCGAATCGATGACGGTATCGCCGTTCTTGAGATTTATTTTGACCTTATTAGGATGGGGGATCTTAGGGTTCTCCCAGACCTTTTTGACTGGAATGTTGATGTTCTCGGACCTGCCGATGACAACACCGCCGTTGGCGCCGATGCCGCCTCCCAACGGCGCCGTATTGCCAGAGATCGTCAGCGACGCCTGGCCGCCGCCGAGGTTATACACATCCTCGCTCATCACAGATTTAAGCGCGACGTTCGGCGTGGCGTCGGTAAAGGACAGGGGATCGCCGTTGTCGCCATCGGGCGAGAATCGCGGGATTTTGGGGTTTGTTGCCGCAATAGTGCCGTAGGGCTTAAACAGCCCACCGTCTCTGTACCAGCTGACCTTTCCGCCGCCCGGAGCGCGGTTGGCCAAGGTCAGTTTGTATTTGGCGTCTTTGGCGCCGGTGAAGACGAAGTCGTCTCCCGCCTCATCAGCCGTGTTCTTGGCGATCAGGCCGCCGTCCTGGACGTAGACCTTGGCATCTCCGGTCGGGCAGAACCACATGCCGCCGCCCTGCTTATCCGCATGGTTATCAACAACGAGGGCGTTTTCGATGCGGAGCGTGCTATAGCCATGAGCCTCGTTGCCTTCGCTATACACGCCGCCGCCCATGCTCCGAGCAGTATTACCCTCGATCTTGCCCGCGCTGAGCGTGACGCCATTCGAATAGGCATAGACGCCTCCGCCGGCGGAAGCGGAGTTGCCAGATATGGACCCGCCTTGCATGGTGAAAGCAGTATTCCCTGTTTCGCCGCCCTGACAGCCCGGGTCGACCACACACACTCCGCCGCCTTTGCCGTTGCCAGACGCAACGTTGTTCTCAATCTCTCCACCCTTCATGGTGAACTCGGCGTTGCCCTCAATGTGAACTGCTCCAGAGGGATCTAAGGGCCCCGCCTCCAGTTTACTGCTCCTGTTGCCGGAAATCTGACCACCAGTCATCGTGAACTTGGCTCTTTGGCTATCGCCCTCCCCCTCACTATACGCAAGGACCGCGCTGCCTCGATAGCCGCTGTTGCCCTCGATGCTGCCTCCGCTCATGTCGAAGCGGGCATTGCCCACCAACATGACGCCAGAAGATGTGAGGTGATAGCCGTTAGTGTCTCCGGTAACGACGATTCCGTTCTTACGGATAACGCCGCCCTTCATGACAACATGAGCGCCGTCCTTCGCGTGGACAGCGCCGCAATACGCGTCCTTAAGTTCGCACTGCTCGATAACGCCGCCCGTCATGGTAAGCGAAGCCTTGTCTCCCGACACGTCGACAACACCAGTATTGACGGTGCTCGCAGCGCCGTCGCACACAACGGCCTCGTCAGAGAGCACAACTGCTCCCTTGCTAGAAATAATGGCGCCCTTGTTGTAGCGACCACTCAGGGACACTTTCCCCGACAGCTCGAGGGATGCTCCCTCGGCAACATTGACCAGTACGGAGACGCCGCTATTCTTTGTTGCCAAGATGGTATAGGGCTCATCCGACGTGATCTTAATCATCTTCTCGGCAGGAATCGTGAGCGTGGAGCCGAGCTTCACGTCCTTTTTCAGAGTGATGACGGTTTCCTTGCCATAGGGGGCCTCGCGGACCAGCTCCTGAAGGGTCTTGGTGCTGTCATCGCTCACGGTATCGCCGACGCTGTCTTTGATGGACTCGCGCGTGTAGACGATATCGACACCAGAGCTCGGAAGGTTATTCGAGCCGGTGATGTCGTCCATGCTGTTTTCGATTGTGATCTTTTGAACCGTGCTGTCGTCAAACATACGCGAGGGTATTTCGGTGAGGCCACGCCCGATCGCCACATCCTTCACGCCATCTACGCCCGAGAAGGCTGCCGTGCCAACGGAAGTCACGGAATCTGGAATGGAAAGCTGCTCCGGCAACGTGCCGCGAAAGAAGGCGTAGTTGCCAATTTTCTCAAGTGTCTCGGGAAGCTGGACGGCGACGTTGCTCCAAATAAAGGCCCAGTCACCGATACTCTGCAGGCTGTCGCAAAGCCCCACGATCTTAACCGGCGCGTAGCAGAACGCATAGCCCGGAACGCTCTGAAGCGAGGACAGGTCCACGGACGCCCGCAGCTTTTCGCACTTGTAGAAAGCCCCCCAGCCCATGTTTGTCACCTTGCTTAGATTGGGCACGCTCACCAGGCTGGCGCACCCCTGGAAAGCAGAGGATCCGATGCTCGTCAATGTGCCCGGGAAATCGATGCCGGTCAAACTCGAGCAATTCTGAAACGCCCCATCCCCGATGGACTCAATTTCGCTCAGCGCGGTGACGGACGTTAGAGAGGTGCATCCGTCAAACATGTGCGAGGGGATCTTCGTAACCGATGCGGGCAACGACACGCTTGTCAGAGACGTGCAGCCTTTGAGCACGCCCGTTATGGTGTCGGCGAAGGCGACATCTTTTGGAAACTCGATGCTTGTGAGGGCCGTAGCCCCCCCGAAGGCGCTCGGGCCCGAAATCATTTTGAGGGTGGAGGGGAGATCGATCTCCGAAAGGCTTTTGCAGCCCGTGACCATCGAGTTGGCGCTAATCTTCTCGACGCCCTCATCGAAATAGAGTTTTTCGAGCGAGCCGGCGTTTTGCAGCGTGCAACTGAAGTCCTTGATGGAGCCAGGGATATGGAGCTCCTTGACCTTTACGAACTTCCGGAAATACCATCCGCGCACGTTTTCGAGCGTGTCGGGGAGCGTCAGCTGCTCAACGTTCTTGGCCACGATACCAGACGAGAAAAAAAGTTCGGTGACTTTGTAGGTCTGGCCACCATGCGCGATGGAGCTGGGTACACTCACCGCGGTCACACTGTCGTCGGCAACAATACATGTGATTTCCGCCGTGCCCTTATCCGTGGTCTCGCACGAATAGGTCACGCCGTCCTGGGTGATCTCAAACTGCTCCGCAGTATACGCAGTCCGCGATTCCGTGGCCGCATATGCGACACCGGCCGTCGCGCCAACGGATAAACATCCGAAGCCGAGAACCAACGCAAGGCAGAGAGCAGCGACTCTCTGCCCCCCCCGCCGAAAACTTTCCTCTCCAATTCCCTTCTCCCCCTCTGGTGTCGCCTTCTCTTCCCAAGAGCGATCTATTGATTAAGGACAGCTAAAGACAACATTATGCCCAAAGAGGCCCATCATGGAGATAATCCACGTCTTCGCCCGAAATGGTAATTAATTGGCAGGATTAATTGGCGAACAACTGAACGAAGAGCAATCTACTAATGGCACATAAATGGCGGCGTCAACACCCGAAGTGCAAAAAGACTGCTTTTCTAGATGCGGCCGAGGTCGCAGGATCGAGCAGCCGCTTCACCGGCACAGATGAGGTTGGTTGTGGCTTCTTGCACACCGAGCGCCTGGTCGAGGGGCATGGGCTTGCGGCAAATCGGCAAAACCAAGTCAATACCCTGCTCGTACACCGCATCCAGGTTGTCAGCGCGACCGCCCACGACGGCAACAACCGGCTTGCCATATCGCTTGGCACGGCGGGCCACGCCCACCGGCGCCTTACCGGCGGCGGATTGCTCATCCATATTGCCCTCGCCTGTAATGACCAGGTCGACATCGCGCACGCGCTCGTCAAACCCCACGAGATCGAGCACCGTCTCCACACCCGAGCGTAGCTCCGCGCCGAGCGCCAGCAACGCCGCGCCCAAGCCACCGGCAGCGCCCGCGCCGGGCACGCCGAGCACCGAGCCAAATGTCCGCGCACCCTCGGGTGTGCGCAACAACCCTTGGGCCCGCGCCTCGAAAATCGCCGTATCGAGCAAGCGACCGTAGCCGACCATCCAGCTGTCGCACCTGCTCAGCGCCTCGGCGTCACCCGTCGGCAAGCCTTTCTGCCCGCCAAACACCGCTAATGCGCCGCGACGCCCTACGAGCGGATTATCGACATCCGAAAGCACAACAATACGAGCGCCATCCAAAGCCCGAAGCGCTGGCGCCAAATCAACGCTCGCCACCTGCTCAAGGCCGGCAAGACCGGGGGCAACATCGCATCCCTGATCATCGACCACGCGCGCGCCCAGCGCCTGCAGCATGCCGGCGCCACCGTCGTTGGTGGCACTGCCGCCCAGACCAATATAGATAGTCTTTGCCCCGGCGCGAACCGCACGGAGTATCAGCTCGCCCACGCCATAGGTAGAAGCCGCAAGCGCCGCCGATTCCGTGCAGGGTGAATACCCAATACCCGCGGCTTCGGCCATCTCAATAACAGCCGACTCATGCTCGACATCAACCAGCATCCGGGCAGGTACACGCTCGCCCAAGGGCCCTGCAACCTCGCAGGTCGCAAGTTCACCACCGCACGCGGCAACGGCATCGAGCGTCCCCTCGCCACCATCTGCCAGCAGCAATGTGCACACCTCGGCATCGGGCCAAACGCGGCGCACGCCTTCGGCAACGGCCTCCTCTGCCCGCGCACTCGACACGCTACCCTTAAAGGAGTCGATCGCCAGCAGCACACGGCGGGGCCGGCGGCACGCAGGACCAAAGTCAACCGCCGTGTCAGTATCCTCACCGGCACCTGCAAGTGCTGCGGCGTGAGCGGCGTGTGCTTCAAGATCGGCCCCACAACCGCAGCCAGCACCATCGGTGCCACGCAGCCTACTAAAATAGCTGCTCAACACCTCACGACACTCGTCTGCCAGCACGCCGGCGGTCACGTTAAACCGATGATTCAGGCGCGAATCGGCATTCAGGTCATACAGCGAACCCAGAGCGCCCGCCTTGGCATCAGCCGCGCCATACACGCAGCGTCCTACGCGCGCGTTAACCATAAGCCCCGCACACATGCAGCAGGGCTCGAGCGTCACGTAGACCGTACAGTCGGAAAGGCGCCAGCGACCGAGCGACCGAGCGGCAGCGCACAGGGCCGCGAACTCTGCATGCGCCGAAGGGTCCTGATCGAGCTCACGACGATTATGCGCCCGCGCGACAATCTCACCCGCGCGCACCACCACAGCGCCAATGGGCACCTCGCCCACCGCCGCGGCGGCGCGCGCCTCCGCCAACGCCTCGCGCATGAACTTCTCGTCGATTTCGGTGCTCGTCATCGTTCGCCTTCCCTGTTGCAAATTCAAAACGATGCTATCATTACGACTCACGGAGAGATGGCAGAGCGGTTGAATGCGGCGGTCTTGAAAACCGTTGAGCGCGAGAGCGTTCCGGGGGTTCGAATCCCCCTCTCTCCGCCACTTTTAATGATGCACCGGCGTCATGGTTCGCTCGAACAGTGCATCGACCACGTCGGCTATCTCAGGTCGACGCTCAAGATCGTGGCCCGATTCCCACCATATCGTGAAAAGTCGAATAATACCGCCGGCGACAAACTCAGACGTCGTCTCGAGTGACACGGGGGCCAGGGCATTCTCGGCAAGCACGTTCATCACACGCTCGCGGATGGAGCGGGCAATGCGGTCGCAGATAACGTTGGTCAGCATGCCCGACATGCTGCTTGCCAAAATGTTATCCATGAGCTGCTCGTGCGCCAGAATCAAATCCATGGCATCGTCCAAAATCGCGTGTCGAAGCGCGCGCACGTCCTCGGCAGACACTGCGCCGGCCTCATCGGGCTGTTTTTGCGGCAATCCCGACATGAGCTCATCGATATAAAAGGCAAAGTAATCGTTCTTGTCGCGAAAGTGCTTGTAGAACGTCGTGCGGCGAATCATGGCACGGTCGCACAGCATGGCAACCGTCAGGTCCTCAAAACGATGCTCCTCGAGAAGCTCGGTGAAGGCATCGAACAGGGCGCGGTAGGTTTTCTTAATGCGAAGGTCCACTGGTATCGCCATCCTCAGGGCAAAGACAACACTCGACAATCTGTCGCATATCTTACACCTGTACCTCGTGCGCTTTGTCCCGGTGCCAACCCCACCGAAAACATAACGCTTACCGGAAAGTTCGGCACGGCAAAACGTTGCGGGTATACTAGTAGCGTTATACCAACGGCAGCTGGCGCATGCCGCCGCGGCCATTCGAAACGGAGACATCATGATTACCGTCATCATCGGCATCGTTGTTGTCATTGTGATTGTCTGCGCCATCGCCGGCATCTACAACAACATGGTCACCAAGCGTAACCGCATCGATAACGCCTGGCAGAACATCGATACGCAGTTGCAGCGCCGCAACGACCTGATCCCCAACCTGGTCGAGACCGTCAAGGGCTACGCCAAGCACGAGCAGGAGACGCTCTCCGCCGTGATCAGCGCGCGTAACACCGCCGTCAAGGCCACCACGCCCGAGGCCAAAATGGAAGCCGACAACGTGCTGACCGGTGCGCTGCGCCAGCTCTTCGCCGTAGCCGAGGCCTATCCCGATCTTAAGGCAAACACCAACTTTACGCAGCTGCAGGCATCGCTCGAGGATACCGAGAACAAGATTAGCTATGCACGCCAGAGCTACAACGACTGCGTGCTCAGCTACAACAACGCCATTCAGACGTTCCCGGCTGTCATCTTTGCCGGCATCTTCCAGTTTAAGGAGCGCCAGGGCTTCGAGGCCGCCGAAGCAGCCCGCCAGGCACCGACCGTCAAGTTCTAGTAGTTTGACAGCGCATCCTTAATCGTCCAAATGTATAAACCGCCCCGTCGAATGCATACTTCGACGGGGCGGTTTCCTTTTTCGCGAAGGTCCCCCTCTAAGCGCCGTGCATTTTTAGGAGTATTCAACATAACCAAGGGCTTCGGACGCTACGATAAATGCCAAAGACCGCGAATGTCCCTGCAAATCAAAACGCTGTCAGCCCATAACCCCGCCCATCATTCGTAGAAAACATCGAGAAATCCCGATTTTTGCCCGAGGTCGGTATGCAGGGGCCTTCGATTGCAGAATACTCGCAAAAATGCACGTCGCCACCACCCCCACATGGCGCGAACCAAAACAAAAGCGCGGCCTTCCTTTCCGGCGCACTCCGCAGGACGAAAGAACCTCCGCCGCACGAAGTGCGCAGCGGAGGTTCTTTCATGTCCGAGGACGCGCCGGAAAGGAAGGCCGCCCTCGGGCCGGACAGCTAAGACAGCTTACGCGACGGTGTAAACCCAGTTGTGCTTATCCTCGACAGCACCAGACTGAATGCCCGTCAGGGTCTCGCGGAGCTTCTTCATCACAGGGCCGATCTCGGTGTAGCCAGCCGGGAAGGTCACGGTCTCGTCGGCGCCGTAAACCTTGTTGTCGATCTCGCCAACCGGAGAGATGACGGCAGCGGTGCCGCACAGGCCGCACTCGACAAAGGTACCGGCCTTGACCTCAGCCCACTCGACGGGACGCTGGTCGACGGTCATGCCCAAATCCTCGGCAACCTGAACGAGCGAGCGACGGGTGATGGAGGGCAGGATGGAGTCGGTGTGCGACTGAGGAACGACGAGGGTGCCGTCCTCCTTCACGAACAGAACGTTCGCGCCGCCGGTCTCCTCGACATAGGTGCGGGACTCAGAGTCGAGATACAGGTTCTCGGCATAGCCCTCGCGATGGGCCTCCATCGTGGGCTTGAGGGACATGGCGTAGTTCAGGCCGGCCTTGATGTTACCGGTGCCGTGCGGTGCAGCGCGGTCATACTCGGAAACGCGCAGCTTGACGGGCTTGAGGCCACCCTTAAAGTACGGACCGACCGGGGTCACGAGAATGCGGAACGTGTACTCAGGAGCGGGAGCCACGCCGATCACGTCACCGGAGCCGATCATAAACGGACGCACGTACAGGGTCGCGCCGGAACCGAAGGGCGGAACCCAGGCGGCGTTGGCAGAAACGACCTGCTTGACGGCCTCAACGAACTTGTCCTTGGGGAACGGGGGCATCTCGAGGCGCTGGGCAGAGTTATACATGCGCTCGGCGTTCATATCGGGACGGAAGCAGACGATGCTGCCGTCCTCGGCGGTGTAGGCCTTCAGGCCCTCAAAGACCTCCTGACAGTAATGGAAGATGCCGCCGCACTCGGAGACATGCAGGGTGTGGTCGGTGGTCAGGCCGCCCTCGTCCCACTCGCCATCCTTCCAATGAGCCTCGTAGCTGTAATCGGTCTTCATGTAGCCAAAGCCGAGGCTACCCCAATCGATATCCTTCTTCTCGACAGTCATATGTCGCTCCTTACATACACAGTTGCAAACTCGCGAACCCGCACGCAAGGACCGAGGCCGACCGCGTCGCAACGTCGCACGCCCGGAGCGTAGAGCCGGACGGGACACGCGAACAGCATCAAAGCCGATGGCACGTCGATTCGCATGCACGAGATTGTACTCCGCACACGCGTCGGATAAAACGTTTTTCTTTAACTAACTAAAGTATTTTCATTTGACCGAAACTAAAGAGGCCCGCCACCGTAAACGGTGACGGGCCTCAACGACACGATTTGTGCGCCGGCTCGAGCTAGGCGCTCTATTTGCCCAGCTTAGCCTTAACCAAGCCGACCACGGTCGGGATGATCGACACAGCGACGATGCCGATAATCAGCAGCTCAAAGTGCTCCTGCACAAAGGGAATGCCGCCAAAGAAGTAGCCCAGCAGCGTAAAGACCGTCGACCAGGTAATGCCGCCCAGCACGTTAAAGATGACAAAGTTGCGCCAGTGCATACCGCCCATACCGGCGATAAAGGGCACAAAGGTGCGGATAAACGGGAAGAAGCGACCCAGGAAGATGGCCAGGTGACCCCACTTGTCCAAGAAGTCCTCGGACTTTTGGATGCGCTCGGGCGTCATGGCCTTTACCTTGCCCGAGGCGATAATCTTTTTGCCAAAGAAGTGGCCGATCATAAAGTTGCACTGATCGCCCAGGATGGCTGCGGCCCATGCGGTTGCCAGAAGCGCCACGATGTTAAAGCCGCCGTTGTGGGCAAAGAAGCCCGAGGCAAACAGCAGCGAATCGCCGGGAAGGAACGGGAAGAACACCACGCCCGTCTCGATAAAGATGATCAGGAACACACAGCCGTAGGCCATAAGCGGGCCGGCGGCGATCCAGCTGGCGATCGCGGTGCGCGGGTCTTTGAGCAACTCGGCGATAAAATTAATGAAACCCATGAAGTAAAACCTCTCAGTTGTGGGCGCGGATACGTCCAAGTTGACCAGTATACGGTTGCGGCGCGGCCATGCACACGACCGCACAAAAGCATGACTCCATTACCAGCAAGTATGCATAACTGACATCTGTCACGCTAAGCCGTGGAAGATTGCTCTTCCTAATCCCTAGCGAATCGCTATACTTTATTGAATCGCATTGCCATGGCGCTAAGGGAGGGCGGCCGGTGAGCTTTATCAATACCATTCGCGAGGACATCAAGACCGTCCAGGCACAGGACCCCGCCGCGCAAAACGGTCTGGTCATTTTCCTTTCGTACCCCGGTCTTCACGCCAAGTGGAACCACGTACCCGAGCATTGGCTCTGGGAGCACGGCCACCGATCGCTCGCCCGTGCGCTCTCGCAGCTCACCCGTCATATCACCGGCGTCGAGATTCACCCTGCCGCGCAGATTGGCAAGCACTTCTTTATCGACCACGCCATGGGCGTCGTCATCGGCGAGACCACCATTGTGGGCGACAACTGCGTACTCTATCAGGGCGTCACGCTCGGCGGCACCGGCAACGAGACCGGTAAGCGCCACCCCACCCTGGGCAACAACGTCACCGTGGGCACGGGCGCCAAGGTGCTCGGCAACATTCGCATCGGCAACAACGTCAAAATCGGCGGCAACTCGGTTGTCGTCAAGGACGTGCCCGACAACTGCACCGTCGTGGGCGTGCCGGGACGCATCATCAAGCGCAACGGCTGCCGTGTGTTCGAGGAGAGTTTCGACGCCAAGCAGCATCGCGAGTACATGCCCGATGACGCCGCCGAGCAGAGTGCCCTCAACCGCCAAGGCATCACCGAGAACGCCCGCCGCGTCAAAGAACTCGAGCGAGAGGTGGCCGAGCTCAAAGCCCTCGTCACCAAGCTCGTGGACGAGCGCTAGGGACGCAAGCGGCACAAAACAATATCGGCACCGACGCAAAAGGCGCGCCAGGGAATCCATCCCCGGCGCGCCTTTCTTTTTGATGTGACATGCGGGACTATCCCTTTGTCACACTATGCGAACTGACTCAGATAGAGGTCGGCGTAAGCACCCTCGGCAGCCAGCAGTTCCTTATGCGTGCCTTGCTCGATAATGTTGCCGTGATCCATGACCAAGATCAGGTCGGCGTCCACGATCGTCGACAGGCGATGCGCGATCACAAAGCTCGTGCGCCCGCGCATAAGCGCGTCCATGGCACGGCCGATGGCAAGCTCAGTGCGCGTGTCCACGCTCGACGTCGCCTCGTCCAGGATTAGAATCGCCGGGTTGTTGAGCAGCACGCGTGCGATGGTCAGCAGCTGACGCTGGCCCTGGCTGATGCTTTCGGCATCGTTGGCCACGCGCGTGTCGTAGCCCTGCGGCATGGTACGTACAAAGAAGTCGACCTGCGCGGCGCGTGCGGCCGCCACGATCTCATCGTGCGTCGCCTCGGGGCAGCCGTAGGCGATGTTCTCGGCAATCGTGCCGTCGAACAGCCAGGCGTCTTGCAGCACCATGCCAAACTGCTGACGTAGCTCGCCGCGATCCATGCGGCTCGTATCCACACCGTCGAGCGTAATGCGGCCACCGTCGATCTCGTAAAAGCGCATGAGCAGATTGATGAGCGTGGTCTTGCCCGCGCCCGTGGTTCCCACCACCGCGATCTTTTGGCCCGGCTCGGCGGTAAACGACACGTCGCGCATGAGCGGCTTGTCGGGCGAATAACCAAAGCGCACGTGCTCAAAGGAGACGCGACCCTCAATGCGACCCGGCAGCTTGGCGGCCTCCCCCGGCAGCGGATCAGCCTCCATCTCGGACTCATCAAGCAGGTCGAACACGCGCTCCGCACTCGCCAGCGCGCTCTGCAGCGAGTTAAAGGTAAACGACAGCTGCGTCATGGGTTCGGACGCCTCGTAGATAAACTGGAAGAACGCCTGGAACACGCCGACGGTCATGTGACCGGCAACCAGCATGCTGCAGCCCACCAGCGCGATCACGATCTGCGCCAAACGGCCGATAAAGCGCACCGCAGGGCCGACGGCATTGATCATAAAGTCGGCCTTGGTGCTCACGCGCGCCAGCTCGCCCGAGGCCTCGTGCACTTCGGCAGAACTCTGACGCTCGCGGTTAAACGCGCGAATCACCAGACGGCCCGAGTAGCCCTCCTCGACCGCGCTCGTGATTTTGGACACCCACTCCTGGCGCTCGCCGGTCACGTCATGTGTGCGACGCGAGACCACTTTGGTCATCAGCAGCGACAGCGCCATAAAGAACAAAAAGACGAGCGTGAGCGGCACGCTAAACACGAACATCACGCTCACGGCGCCCACCACGGTGCCGATCGACACCAGCAGCTGCAGCAGTCCGCGCTGCATACTCTCGGACATCTTGTCCAAGTCGTTGGTCGCACGGCTGACGACCTCACCGGGACGATGCGCGTCAAAGTAGGCGAGCGGCAGACGGTTGAGCTTTTGTGCGATACGGTTGCGTAGGCGCAGGTTGAGGCGTTCGGCAACGCTCGACATCAAAAAGGTCTGGAGCGCGTAGAACGAGGCAGCGGCAGTCCAGATCATAAAGTAGACGAAGATGGTCCTGCCGCAGTTCTCCCAGGTGATGTTGAAGGTGGTTCCGTTGGCAAACGCCACCTGAATGTGGCCCCACAGCTCATCTATCACGCGGGCACTATATGCCGGCGCAGCGGTGTTAAAGATGGCGTAGAACACAATGCTCGCGAACACGATATAGAAGCGCCAATGGTCGCCGGCAGCCTCGCTCCACAGGCGGCGCACCGTCGCCCAGGTGTCGCGGGGTTTCTCGTCCTCGTCCTCGTCGTCCACATCGCGCATGCGCTCTGCCTCAGCGCGGGCACGCTCGTCCTCGGCGCGCTCGTTTTCCTCGTAGAGCGCTTGGCGGCGAGCCTCGCGCTCGGCTGCAGCCTTGGCGGCGTCATCCAGCTCGGGTGCCACGGCAGCCGTTTCCTCGACCAGCCCCGCGGCAACGGCGTCATCAACGCTGGCCTGCTTCCTGAGCTCCTCGGTCATGCTACTCACCTCCCTTCATCTGCGATTCCGCGATAGCGCGGTACACCTCGCAGGTTTCCATGAGCTCGTCGTGCGTGCCCAGGCCCACGACCTCGCCGTCCTTGAGCACGACAATCTGGTCGGCGTGCAAGATCGTCGAGATGCGCTGCGCGATGATGAGCACCGCAGCGTCACGCGTCTCGTCTTGCAACGCATGGCGCAGGGCGGCATCAGTCTTAAAGTCCAGGGCCGAAAAACTGTCGTCGAAGATATACAGATCGGCGCGCTTCATGAGCGCGCGAGCAATGGCCAAGCGTTGGCGCTGACCACCCGAGAAGTTCGTACCGCCCTGGGCAACCGGGGTATCGAGTCCATGCGGTTGATCGAGCACAAAGGTGCTCTGGGCAACCTGCAGCGCATGAAGCATGTCCGCCTCGGTCGCGTCTTCGTTGCCAAAGCGCAGATTGCTTGCCACGGTGCCCGAGAACAGCCATGCCTTTTGCGGCACATAGGCAATGCGCCCGCGAATCTCGTCTTGCGAAAGGTCGCGCAGGTCAACACCGTCCAAGCGAATGGCGCCCTTCGTGGCATCGTGGAAGCGCAGCAGGAGCTTGGCCACCGTCGACTTGCCCGAACCCGTCGAGCCGACGATTGCGGTCGTCTGACCGCGGCGACAGGTAAAGTTCAGATCGCACAGTGTGTCCTCGTCGGCGTCGTCAAAGCGAAACGACATGTGATCGAACACGGCGACTGCATCCGCATCGTCCTCGGGGGCAGGCGCCCCGTCACCCAGCGTACGCTGGCCATCGACGATGCTCGGCTCAATCTCCAGCACCTGCTGCGCGCGGTTCAGACATGCGGCGGCACGCGGAAGCGTCAGCACCACCATCTGCGCCATCATCACAAAGAACAGGATCAGAAGCGCGTACTCCAGCACCGCCGAGATGCTCGCGATCTGCATGGCGTGGGCGCCCACGCGGTTGCCGCCCACCCACAGTACCGCCACCTCTGCGATGTTCATCAAAAAGAAGCTGGAGCTGTCGAGCCCCACAAACAGATGGTTGACTTTGATGGCGTTGGCGGCGTAGTCGCTAAACACCTCGTCCAGGCGCTGCTCCTCGTGGCGCTCCTTATTGAAAGCGCGGATGACGCGAACGCCCACGATGTTTTCGCGCAGCACCACGTTCATGCGGTCGATAAAGCTCTGCAGGCGCATAAAAATTGGCGCGGCGTTAGCCACGGTAAAGACTGCCGCCACCAGCACGATCGCAACCACCACGCCCAGCAGCGTACCCATGGCGGGATCGATGAGCCACGCAAAAATGATGCCCGCGACGGCCAAGAACGGCACCGGCAGCACCAGCTGGATCGTCTGCAGGATGGCCTGCTGAATCACATTGATGTCGTTGAGCGAGCGCGTGATCATCGATCCGGTGCCAAAGCGCTCAAAGTCGCTGGCCGCGAGCTCGAGCGACTTGTCGTACACGGCATTGCGGATATCGCAGGCCACGTTGGCGGCCAAGCGCGCCGAAAGATAGCAGCCCAGCACCGCGCCGCCGCTGGCCATGCCGGTCGCGATAAGCATGTAGAGGCCATTGCGCAAAATGTAGTCGACATCACCCGTGGTGATACCGGTGTTGACCATGTTCGCCAGCATCGTGGGAACCAACAGCGTGCCGACGTTATCAACCAGCAGCACCAGCAGCGTCACTGCGACAAGCCCTCGATAGGGCTTCAGAAACCTCATTAACAGTCGCACGACTCCCCCTCACATTGATCCTGCGTCTGGCTTGCAGCTGCCACCTGCTGCTTAAATGTCTCGCACTCCTCATCGAGCACCTGGGAGAATTTGCCGATCAAGCGCATAATCTCGCGTTGCTCACACGGCTCAAGCGCGCAAAATGCTCGCTGTTCGGCCTTAAGTGCCGGCAACGCATAGCGCTCAGCAAATTGCCTACCCTCTTTGGTCAGGCACACAACCTTGTTCTTGCGACTGCCTTCGGCAAACTCCAGCGTGGCGAAACCCCGCGCCTTCAAGGTTTTAATTGCCGAGTTGATGGTCTGTTTGCTGTAGAACCATTCGCTTGTCAGACGGCTTACGGCGACGCTGCCGCCCGCCGTGCTGGTATCGACGAGCATCCAGTAAGCGCAGTCCGAAAGACCGCAGGCGCGCGAGAACTCCGAATAAATATGGTAGAGTCCATTGAGCAACCGGTCGAAATCGACCAGCGTAACCGCACTATTCATCTATCCCACCATTCGATTGTCCGATTTTTGACCAATTTATATCTCTAGATTAGTCCGAGTTTTGACTATCGTCAACAGGCTCTCCGCAAATGCTTGCACTTTTATGGCCTATCGGCAGAAAAAGACCGCCGGCGCGGGGGCAGCGCCAGCGGTCACGTGAAAATCGGGTTTTATTGCCCGTTAAGCGGCGACGGCCTCATAGACCGTAGCGCCCGAGAAGCTGTCATGCAGGCTCTTGCCGGCAATCCACGGCAGCTCGACGACCTCGCAGACCGTGTTGACCAGCTCGGAGCAGTCAGTAAAGTGGCCCTTGTCGTTGAGGGCCTCGCAATCCTGAACACGCCAATAGCCATCGGTGTGCGTGATGTAGTACTCGTGATCGTCAATCGTCACAAAAGCGCGCGTCTTGGAACGCAGCAGCTTCAGAAATCCTTCGAAGTCGGTCTCGACGACATCTCCAGCCTGGAACATGATGTTACCTCCTGGCCCGGCGCCACCACGGCGCATTGATAAACGTTGGTACTCCTTTAGTAAAACCTTTATCAGAGGTTATGCGTTCGTCATTTAGGCAAGTGGTAAAAAACCGCAGGGTAGACGGGATAAAACGTTTAACCATCCCATTTGTTTGTCACATTCTGAAGGTACTTTTATGCAAACCTACTTTCCCAATTGGGATCTACCCTTTTGGCCGGGCAATTGACCGTCTATCGTTTGAGCCCGACGGGTATGAACGGGGCATCTGCAACGCCACCGCAAGGAGACACCATGGAGACTATCGAAGCACTCATCCACCGCCGCAGCTGCCGCAACTACAGCGATCGTCCCGTCGAGGCCGAAAAGCTCGCACGCATTATCGAGGCCGGCCAGTATGCACCCAGTGGCATGGGGCGCCAGCCGGTGACGTTTGTCGCCGTCACCGACCCCACGACCGTTGAGCGCCTCTCGCAGCTCAACGCACAGGTCATGGGCAGCAACAGCGACCCCTTCTATGGCGCCAGGACCGTTGTGGTGGTACTGGTCGACCGCAGCGTGCCCACGCACCTGGAAGACGGATCGCTCGCCATGGGCAACCTGCTCAACGCCGCCTATGCACTGGGTGTCGACTCATGCTGGATTCACCGCGCGCATGAGGTCTTTGACTCGCCCGAGGGCCTGGAGCTGCTGGCCAGCTGGGGCCTGCCCGCCGACGGCAGCCTGCGCGGCGTCGGTCACTGCATTCTGGGCTATGCCGAAGACACGCTACCCGAGCCCAAACCCCGCCGCGACAACGTGGTGTACGTTAGGTAATTAGTTCCGCCGTTCTAACGAACGGCTGACCCACTCGCAACTTATCTTGCCGATGGAGTTGTCGTCGTTTCGTTCGTGTGGGTCGTTGCGGCGCCGTCGCCCTGTTCGCCCTCGTCCTTTTGAGCGTCGGCGATGGTGGAGGCTGCCGCGACCATGCCGCGCTGGGGCGCGACGCCCGTCTGGGTCTGAGCGCCCTCGACAACTTCTGTGCCTGCATGCGCGAGCTCGGGCGATTTAAACACCGCGTCCAAGTTGGCGCCACCGCCGGCGTAGCCAAGCGCAGCGAGTGCGATGACGATCACTGCAACGACGACCGCGATCGGCACATAACGATGCCAACCAGCAGGATTGAGCCCACTGCGGCGAGCCGCCCCGCGGCTGATGTAGCCGAGCGTGCCGTCGTGCTTGAGCTTTGAGCCCACCACGCGTTTGCGGCCCCACAGCGAGGACTCTGCCTGCATTGCCAAGCGAGCACCTGTCGAAGGATAGCCGTATTTAGTGCGCTTGAACGAGCCGTCAAACCCCGAGGCGTGTTTGCCCCACGTCACCGATGTTGTGCGTCGGTTAACCGGCGCGGCACTCCGCCTTCTGCGGCTCGGTTTTGTAGTCTCAGCCATACGCCCCCGCACGCCGTAACCAAATCGAAACAATAACGCTTTGGACTGTAGCACACGCGTCGCGCGCGGTCACGGGCGCCTCGCTCAACGGTCATCGTCCTTCAGCAAGCGCCACAGCGTTGTTCGGCTTACGCCCAGCACCTCCGCCGCACGGGTCCGGTTGCCGTGGAGATGATCTACAACCAGATGCGCGATATCTCGCTCGGTATCGGCCAGCGGTCGCAGGATATACAGGTCGCTTTCGAGTGTCGGGGCGCCAAAGGTTGCGGTCTTAATCACGTCCTCTTGGGCGAGCACTTCCTCCGCCACAGCGCGGTCCACCGTGCCCGCCCCCACCAATATATACAGTCGTTCCGAGACCTCGCGGAGCTGCAGATAATTGCGCGGCCAGCGGTAAACATCGAGCGTCTTTGCCGCCGCGGCAGACAACGTGGGCGCTGCCGTCCCAAATGCATCAGCGAGATATTCCAAATAGCGCGCAACCTTCGTCGACGCGGCTCCCTGCTCGGCGATTGCCGGCGCCACGCTCACCGCACAGGCGAAGCGCTCAGTCACAAAGGCAGCTTGATCACTTTCGCTGCCGCCCGGCATGTCATTCGCCGTCAGCACCACATGGCAGCGCGTCGCCAACGCGGTGTCGGCCATCGTGGAAACGAGCTCGCGGAGACGCTGGGGGCCAACCGTGTTCCAGCCCTCAATGCAAAGTGTCAGCCCCGTTTGGAACAACGGCGATTCGGCGCTTTTGAGCACGTGGCGCCAACCGCGATCGGTAAGCTCATCGAGCGCAACGGCAACAAAGGGTTGATCGGCAAAAGGACCGTCCAGATAGAGGCGCTTGGCGATCTCGACCTGACCCGCTCCCAGCTCGCCCTCGAGCATAAGGGGCACGCCGCGCGCGTAGCTCTCGGCGACCGGCGCAGCTACCGAGGCCGCCCCCTCAACGATGCCGTACGCGCTCGATTCGTAGCGGGCCTCAACTTCGTCGGCGTTGAGCCACTCGATGCCCGCATGTGCCGCGGCGCCGCGCACCTCGCGGACCACGACGACCCAAAGGCCCCCGCCCTCTTTGTCGGTGGGGCGAACGGTCAGGCTCAGGCGCGTACCCGCACGCCCCATAACCAGACGCGCGCCGTCTCCTATACGGTCGAGGCGCTCAGCGACAAAAGTCGCCACATCCCGCTCAAGCGCCGCGTCATTCATGGTCGAGATCACGACGTCCCCACGCGCATCGATTGCCAATGCCGAGGCCCCGGCAGCAGCCAGGGCCTCGGTCAAGATGTTTAGCTTGGCATCGCTATCCATGATTTGCCCCTGTCCGCGGCGACGTGCAACCGCCGACGGTCGCACGACCGAGTGTTTCAAAATTGAACGATATTGCTCACCAAACACTATAGGGCAGAAAGCGCCGTCCTGCGAGTATAGGTGTTGCCCCGCATCGCCATCCTGGCGGGGCGATAAGAGCTCTTCGGGACTTATAAACCTGCGGACAAGCCATACCCGCAAGAGCTCCTATCGCTCCACCGCAGGCATGCGCTCACCAGCAACCAGCACGCAAATAAGCTACTCCTCTACCAGATTCCCAGCACGTGCTGCATTCCCAAACTCATGCACGCAATGCCAATCCAGCAGCAAAAGCCCAGCGCGATGGGCTTGCCGCCCTTTTTGACCAGCTCGACGATATCGGTATTAAAGCCAATAGCCGCCATGGCCATCACGATAAAGAACTTCGACAGCTCCTTGATGGGCGCCGTGATGGACACGGGAAGCTGAAGCACCGTGGTGATTACGCTCGCCAGCACAAAGAACAGCACAAACATGGGAAACGCGCGTTTAAGCGAGAACGTGCTTTTGGCGTCGCCGCCGGCCTTGCGCGCCAGATGCATCTGCCAGCATGCGAGGACCAACGTGATGGGAATAATGGCCAGTGTCCTGGTGAGCTTGACCACCGTGGCGCTCTCGAGCACATTGGCGCCGGGATGCATGCTGTCCCAAGCGCTCGCCGCAGCCGTTACGGACGAGGTGTCGTTGATGGCGGTGCCGGCAAACAGGCCAAAGCCCTCGTTGGTCAGCCCGAGCATACCGCCGAGCGTTGGAAACACGAGCGCCGCGATAACGTTAAACAGGAAGATGACCGAAATAGCCTGGGCAATCTCGCGATCGTCGGCATCGATGACGGGCGCGGTAGCGGCGATGGCAGAACCGCCGCAAATCGACGAACCCACACCCACAAGCGTCGAGATCTTACCCGGCACGTTCATAACGCGGCAGAGCACAAAGGCGATGACAAGCGAGGTCGAGATCGTCGCCACGATAATCGGCAGCGACTGGGCGCCCTTGGACAGAATCTGGGAGAGGTTCATGCCAAAGCCAAGCAGGATAACCGCGTACTGCAAGACTTTTTTAGACGTATAGGTGACACCGGCGGCGAGCTGTTCGCGATGATTCTTGGGAAAGACGAGCGCCAGAACCATGCCGAAGAGGATGGCGAATACCGGCCCGCCGACCACCTCGATCTGCTTGCCGAGCAGCGTTGCGGGAATGGCGATGATCAGGCAGAACAAAACGCCCTTCCAGCGCTCGCGTACGATATTTGCCAGTTGCATATGGGATTCCTTCTTTCTATTTCACGTTTGCGACGGCTTATGATACGGCAACGTTGAGCACAATCCCGTACAAACGCAGGCAAAAATGTCGCAAAAGTTATCGGGCGGCGATTGAATTTCCACCGCAGAGAACTGATTCGCGGCATAATAAACAACTGACATATGAGTGTGGAAGAACGTTTGCGAGGCGCTATGGAAGAATCGATGCACATCGGCGAGCAAGAAACGAGCCTACAGGACCAGTCCTACCACACCATTCGACGCAAGATCGTCTATCTGGACTACAAACCGGGCGAAAAGCTGGGCGTCAAGCAGCTGTGCGACGACCTGGATATGGGGCGCACCCCTGTGCGCGAGGCACTGGTGCGTCTGGCGCAAGAGGGCCTGGTGCGCACCGTGCCCCAAAGCGGCACCTATGTCTCGCCCATCAACCTCACCCTTGCCGAGAGTGCCTGCTACATTCGCGAGCACCTGGAAAAACAGGTGATTGTAGAGTGCTGCGCGCGCGCCACCTCGGCAGGCGTCGAGCAGCTCGACCGGGCCATCGCGTTGCAGGAAAAGGCCATGGCCGAAGAGGATCGCATCGGCTTCTTTTTAAGCGACAACCTCATGCACCGCATAATCTTTAGCATCGCATGCCGTAGCACCGTGTGGTCGTGGCTCGAAGAGACCAATGCCGACCTGGAGCGCTTCCGCTGGCTGCGTGCCGCCACACAGACGCTCGACAATCAGGAGACTGTTAACGAGCATAAGCAAATCCGCCGCGCCATCGCCGGTCGCGACCCCATCGAGGCGAGCTTTTTGGTCAGCAAGCACCTGCATATGATGTTCCGCAACCAGACCGAGGTCCTGGACCAATATCCCAAGTACTTCGAGACCAGCAAGCTCCGCTAACCTGCCAAAAAGGGACAGGTTTATTTTGGCAGGTTTTATCTGGGCAAATGCAGAAAAGGCCCGGCTCCGCTGCAACGGAGCCGGGCCTCGGTCACTAGAACGGCGGAACAACAATTATTCGACCGTGACGCTTTTCGCCAGGTTGCGAGGTTGGTCAACGTCGCAACCGCGCAGGATGGCCACCTCGCGGGCGAGCAACTGCAGCGGAACGCTCGCCGTGATGGGGCTGAACACGTCGCGGACTGCCGGCACGCGGATGATGCAGTCGGCGATCTTGTTGATCTCCTCGTCGCCCTCAGTGGCAACGACGATGACCTTGGCGCCGCGCGCCTTGCACTCCATAAGGTTCGACACGGTCTTGTCGTAGGTGGCACTCTTGGTGGCCACGGCGATGACGGGGAAGCCCGGGTCGATCAGGGCAATGGGGCCGTGCTTCATCTCACCGGCGGCGTAGGCCTCGGCGTGCAGGTAGCTGACCTCTTTGAGCTTGAGCGCGCCCTCGTAGGAAATAGCGGCACCCATGCCGCGACCCACGAACAGTGCGGACTGCGCGTCCTTGCACAGCAGGGCGGCCTCATGCACGGCCTCGGTCTGGGCATCCAAAATCCACTGGATCTGCTCGGCCGTATCGGAAAGCTCGCGGAACAGCATGCGCGCCTGCTTGGTGGTCAGGCGGTACTTGACCTGCGCTAGCAGCAGGGCCAAAAGCGTAAGGCTCACGACCTGGCCGATGAAGCTCTTGGTCGAGGCGACCGCGATCTCCTTGTTGGCCTTGGTGTAGATGACGCCGTCGCTCTCACGCGCCACGGGGCTGCCCACCACGTTGGTGATGCCGAAGACCTTGGCACCCTTGATGCGCGCGTCGCGAATGGCGGCAAGGGTATCGGCCGTCTCGCCCGACTGGGACACGGCAACGACAAGCGTCGTCGGCGTAATGATGGGATTGCGGTAACGGAACTCGCTGGCCGCCTCCACCTCGGTGGGGATGCGAGCCCAGCCCTCAATGAGATTCTTGGCAATGAGGCCGGCGTGATAGCTGGTTCCGCAAGCGATCACGTAGACGCGGTCGATGTCGTTGAGCTCCTCGAGCGAAAGGCCCAGCTCGTCGATGTCGAGCTCGCCGGCCGGCGTCATACGACCGACTAGTGTGTCGCGCACGACGCGCGGCTGCTCGTGGATTTCCTTGAGCATAAAGTCGGGATAACCGCCCTTTTCTGCCATGTCCAGGTCCCAGTCGATGTGGGTGACCTTGGGCTCGATAACGTTGCCGGCCTCATCGGTGTACTCGACGCCTGCGGGCGTGAGCTTGGCAAACTGACCGTCCTCGAGCACCACGACATCGCGGGTGGCGTCGATGAGTGCGATGACGTCGGAAGCGACATAGGCGCCGGTCTCGCCTGCGCCGACCACAATCGGGGAATCCTTGCGGGCCACGGCGATCACGCCGGGCTCGTCAGCGCACACGGTGGCCAAGCCATAGGCGCCCACCACGTGGGTACAGGCCTCGCGTACGGAAGCCATCAGGTCGTGCGTCTCGGCATAGGCCTCTTCGATCAGATGCGCGAAGACCTCGGTATCGGTCTCGCTCTTAAAGTGATGGCCGCGGCCCTCCAGCTCTTCGCGCAGCTCGGCGAAGTTCTCGATGATGCCGTTGTGGACGATGGCGATACGACCGTCGCAGCTGGTGTGGGGGTGAGCGTTAACGACGGAGGGCTTGCCGTGGGTGGCCCAACGGGTGTGGCCGATACCGCAGGTAGCGTCGCTGTCGATGTTGGAAAGCTCGCTCTCCAGGCCCGCGACCTTGCCCACGCGGCGGATGACGTCGAGGTGCGCCGCGGCACCCTCGCCCACCTCGAGCGCGACGCCCGAGGAGTCATAGCCGCGATACTCCATACGCTTGAGGCCCGTGACCAGGATGTTCTTTGCAATATCAGAGCCGGTGTAGCCGACGATTCCGCACATAGGATAAATCCCTTCGTTCGCGTGACTGCAAGACGTCCACGCACAAGGGGCGCTGAGACGCATAACGTTCGAGTATTGTACTCACGCAGGCGCAAGCTGATATACCAGATGTGGTATCTCAACTTAGATACCACCCGATGCACACACGTCCAGCCGGTCCAAACCACCACAAAGGTGCCTGTCCCCTTTGTGGTGGTCGCGCTGGCAACGGCGTTTCCCCAGATAAAACCTGCCAAAATAAACCTGTCCCTTTTTGGTAGGTTTGGGATGCTACAATCTGGTTTGTACTTGAAACGCATCAAAGGGGCCGCTATGGCAAAGGTGAAAATCAGCGACGTCGCGCGCGAGGCCGGGGTTTCGCTGGGCACGGTTTCCAACGCGCTCAACCACCCCGAAAAGCTGCGTCCCGAGACCCTCAAGCTCATCAACGAGACCATCAATCGCTTGGGCTACCTGCCCAACCAAAGCGCTCGTCAGCTCGCGGGCGGCGCCACCAAGTCCTTTGGCCTGGTGCTCCCCCGTCTCGATCACGGCTTTTCGCTCCAAATCGCCAGCGGCGCCCACAACGAGGCCCGCAAGCACGGCTACGATCTGCTCATCGCCAATGCCGATAACGACGATATTCTCGAGGATCATTACCTGCGCTACTTTATGGGCACGCAGATGTCCGGCGTCATGGTTCAGCCCATGGCATCCCCCGACCGGCACCCGGCCATGACTAAAATGCCCGTGCCGATCGTCCATCTGGACGTCCATTGTTCAGAACCCGGTTACTACGTGGCCGCCGACAACGAGGCACAGGGGCGCATTATCGCCGAGCTCGCCATCGCCCGCGGCGCACGCCATATTGTCGTTGTGGGTCGAGCAGCATTCATGCAGCTCACTCTGCGCGTCCTTGGCATCCACAAGGCACTTGCCCTGCATCCCGATATCAAAATTGAGGTCATCGACGCCGGCGAATGGAATACCGCAGCCGACGGCTACAGTATCGGTGCCCAGATTGCCGAGCGCCCTGCTGACGAGCGCCCCGATTTTGTCATCGGTCTGACCGACGTATTAGCCTCGGGCGTTATCTCGGCGCTGACCGACAAGGGCATTTCCGTCCCCGGCCAGATTCTTGTTGCCGGCTGCGATGGCAACCCACTTGCCTGGAGCGGATCGGTCCCCCTCACCACGGTAGCACCACCGGGCTACGAGATCGGCCGCAAGGGCGTGCAGCTGCTCATGGAACAAATCGAGGATAAACCTGCCGCCAAGACCAAACGAGTCCGCATCGGCTCCGCCGCGCGTACCGTCACCACGGCCACGGCCACCGAGGACATTAACCGTCAGGAGCTCGTGCGCCCCTTCTTGCTCGAGCGTGTGAGCACCCAAAAGGCCGAGCAGCACCCGACGGGCCCATCCGCGGCCCCAATAACCGACATCAACCTGGGCGCCTACTTGTAACAAAAAACGCCGCAACGGAAACAGCCCCGCTGCGGCGTTTTTGCTGACCCCACGGGCCTTCCCCGTTTAGCCGGATCTGCGGCTACGGATATTTATGGAATGTAATCCATTTTTCATTAGCTTTTTTGTTAAAATAGATTCAATTCCATTTTTTAGAACAGTGCCTCCGCGCAGGCGCCGTTACCGTCACCGTCCTGCGAGATCGGGCGCGGGGCATGGCGACTCGCGTGCAAACGCTAGCGCACGGCCTTGACCGCGGCCGGCAGATCGAACAGCGTATCGAGCACAGCCTCGCAGCCATCCACCACGTCCTGCGGCAGTGGCACGATATCGGGAACGGCAAAGACGTGGCAGCCAGCCGTGATGCCCGAGACGCAGCCGTTGCGGGAATCCTCGACCACGGCGCACTCCTCGGGAGCAAAGCCCGCGCGCTCGCAGGCGAGCAGGTACATCTCGGGATCGGGCTTGCCGTGCGCGACGTCCTCGCCGCAGGTCACCATCTCAAACTTGTCAAAGAGGCCGACCATCTTAAGGTTGCGCTCGGCGGTAACATGGCGCGACGACGTCGCAAGACCCACGTGATAGCCCGCAGCCAGCAGCTCGTCCAGGCACTCGGCAGCGCCAGCCTTAAGCTCCAGATCGGTCTTGACCATCTCGTCGCGAATCTCCCTATGGCGACGATAGATTGCCTCAGCGGTTTCGCGGCTGCCGTAATGCCCATCAAGGATCTCCATGACATCGGGCAGCGTGCGACCGATAAACTGATGGATCAGCGCACCATCAATCGCGAATCCCAGCTCGGCCGCTCCCGCCTTCCACGCCTTGATACCCAAACGCTCGGTATCGACCAGCGTTCCGTCCATATCAAAAATAACAGCCTTGATCATATCGGTCCCCCATCGCTTCGCGCTGCTGTACTCCCGCAACTTTACCGCACTTGTAAACTTGTATATAACGTATATAGCATATTGCACTTTCGTTACATAGATAGAAGTCTTATGACAAGCGGCTCGGTAGGATTATAGTTTTCGACCGAGTACTCAACGGCAAGGATCGATTCATGCTTTCAGACACCACCGCACCTGCAGAGGGGCTTCAGGACAAACTCACAGCGCTCGAGCAGCTGCTTTTGGCATACGGACGCGTCGCCATCGGCTTTTCCGGTGGCGTCGACAGCAGCTTTCTGGCCGCGGTCTGCGCCCGCATCATGCCCACCAGTACGCTTCTCGTTCACCTCACCACGCCGTTCATCGGCACGCCCGAGCAGGCTTCGTTTGAGCGGGCGGTTGACGGGCAGGCCGATGAGGGGCCGCATTTTAAGCTCCCCGTGCTCAACCTCTCGGTCGATCAGCTGCAGCTCCCCCAGGTAGCCTGCAACGACGCCGACCGCTGCTACCACTGCAAGCGCGCCGGCTTTACCGCCATCGTCAACCACGCCAAGTCGCTGGGCTTTCCCACCGTCATCGACGGCAGCAACGCAAGCGACCGCGGCGACTACCGCCCCGGCATGCGCGCCGCCCAGGAGCTCGGCGTGCGCTCGCCGCTTATGGAGGTCGGCTTTACCAAGGACGAGGAACGCGAGTTGCTGCGCGCCTGGGGATACCCCGTCTGGAACCTGCCGGCAGGAGCCTGCCTGGCCACGCGCGTCCCCACGGGCGAGGAGCTCACACGCGAGAAGGTCGATGTAATCCGCGCCTGCGAGGATTACCTGCATGATCTTGACCTGGCTCAGGTCCGCGCACGCCTGGTCGGCGGCTGCATGCATATCGAGGCCGCGCCGGCAGACGTTGCCAAGATTGCCGCCCTCGGTGGCAACGCCGTCGATGCCGAGGGCAAAACCCCGCTGCCCGCCGTTATCGAGTCCGCGCTGCGCAACCTAGGCTGCGGCCATATCTCCCCCGAGGTCACCCCCTACATCCACGGCGACATGAATCTTTAAGTTACGCCGTTTTACAAACGGCGTAACCGCTCGGCGCTGCGCAGGTTCCGGGCACGGCAATCTGACGTTCAACTGCACGGGCGCGACCAAAAGGTCAGCGCACGCTTGTTTCACGTCACCTTGCCGCACCCGGAACCTGCTCGCTCGCGTATGCTCAACCTGAACCACATTAATAGTTGCCGACCTTCCGAAAGGGGACAGGTTTATTTTGGCAGGTTTTATCTGGGGAAACGCAGACAAGGCCGCGACACCTATATGGCGTCGCGGCCTTGTTCTATTTATGCCAGCACGTACTGATACGTATCTCCCATGGGGACAAAGGTAACCGGCAGACCTGTGCCAGCGTCCCCGAGCGCGGCGGGCAGCCATTTCGCCATATACTCCATGCCCGGCTCCTCGCCATTAAAGTGACCCATATGGATGGCGCATTTTCCCTGACCGAGCATTGCGGCGTCGCGGATGTACTCGCTCACCGTAAAGTCGACAAACTCCATAGTCAAAATGCAATCGATGCCTTCGGAGTCGATATGGGCAATCTCGTCGTTATCTCGCCCCATGATGTGCATTGGAATCTCGACATTGCGGACGAGCGCGTCACCGTCGCCGATCAAGCGCGTCCCGTTTAATCCAAGCTTGTGTACGAGCGCCTGCGCAAGATCGCGGGCCGGCGTTGGCTCAATGCGGTACCTCATGAATGTCTCGTCTACCGCGGAGCCAAGCCAGTCCATCTTGACCGCGAATCCGTAAAAGACGCCGTCGACCATCGAACCGTCCGAGGCGAGCGGCACACCCGAGTGGATATAGTCATGGCAACGCCAGACCGCGCCACCCCATTCGTCAAGCAAAGCGCACTTTGCCTCAAAGGTCTTGTTCCCCGCAACCACTTCACGGCGGTCTCCGTGGTTCCAGAACAGTGCCTCGTGAGGAACAATCAGGTTAGCGCCAAGCTCCTTGGCACGACGAATCACCTCCGCCGTAGCCCAAATGCATGTAACTATTCCGGTACATTGCTGATCGATGTCGCCGTAAAGCACCTGATCGCGCGTCGTCGCAAGCTCGATGGGCTTCCCGGTAAAAGCATCAATGCCGTCACAGTAGTCCTGGATAGCTTGAATAGCCTCGCTGATAAGCATGTGTAACAATAATCCCTTCGACATAATATGCGGGGGGGCAACATACATACCGCCCTGCAAAATCATCTTTAGACGGCACATTTTGAACTAGACCGCCTGTCTACGACCGCTTTTCTAGCGCTCGGAAATCGGACCGTTCTCGAGCTCATCCTCGCTAAAGCCAAAGAACCAAGCCACAGCAAAGCTTACGACAAAGCCAGCCGCCGAAGCGATGACGGCACTGATCAGGTTCTCGTTGCCGCCGCCAACAAACGTCATAATATTGAGCACGTTGGAGGCAGCACCGGCGAGGTAAGCATTGACATGCAAGGCGAGCGCCACGGCACCGGCGACAAACGAACCTGCCATGCAGGCAGCAAACAGTTTACGGTAGCGGAACAGCATGCCGTAGATGAACGGCTCGCCAACGCCCCCAACAAGCTGTGCGACAAGATAGCCGGCGCATTGGCTCTTTTCCTCCTTGTTGCGGAGTTTAAGCCATGATGCAATCTCCACTCCGTAGGCTGCCCACAGCGCAACCGTGGGGGCAACCAAAATGAAGCCATCGGAACCCGTCAACATAAAGTTTGCAATGGCAATCATGATGACCGCAACATGCATGCCCGTAATGACCATGGGCAACCAAATTGCTGCAAGCAAGCCGCCACCAATAATCGCCACGATACCTCCCTCGGCACCGAGGAACTCAAAGACAACCGCCAAACCGTTACCGCACCAAGAACCAAGAGGAGCAAGCAGGCAAAGCGCAAAGGGGACAGTCAGGGCAAGCGTGCAAAGCGGCGTAAAGACCGTGGTGAGCGAATCGGGCATGTGCTTGCGCAAGAACTTCTCGAACACGGACATCAACGCAACCGTGAGCAGAATGGGAATAACCGTCTGCGCATAGTTTGCAGGCACGCAAGGGATGCCATAAATGCTAAAGGCTTTTCCCTCGGCTGCCATTTGCATAAACGTCGGTTCGATAAGCACACCGCCCATAAAAGCGCCGTACATGGGCGTGGCGCCAATGTTCTTGGCAGCCGTAAAGCCCAAGAAGATCGGAATGAAATAGAACGTCACGTTGTAGAGCATATTGAGCAGGACATAAAGATCGCTCGTATCCGCAATGAGATTGAGCATCGTTGGCCCGAGTACGACGGCAACGGTTTTGAACATGCCCGACGCGAGCAGCAATGGAATCATCGGAACCATGGAGCCCGAGAGGTAGTTAAGAATCGCATTGCCGACGGCTGCCGGGGTAAGCGGTGTTTTGACTCCACTTGCGTCGAGGTTCTCGTCGATGCTCTCCTGCTTGGCTAAGCCGCTCATCTTGATGAGCTCGTCATATACCTTAGGCACGTTTTGCCCAATAATCACCTGGAACTGCCCGCCAGATATTTGAGCGCCGATGACGCCGTTAATTTTTTTAACAGCGTTAATGTCGGGCAACTCCATATCCTTAAGGTTAAAACGCAGACGCGTCATGCAGTGGGCTGCAAAGGTGATGTTGTCTTTGCCACCCAGCGCCTCGAGCACATCGGCTGCGATCTTCTTATTGTCAGCCATATCATCTTCCCTTTCGAACGATCCGGTTCCTCCCTCGCTGCGCGCGCGAGGAGACAAAGCGGACGGTGGCCCGTCGCCCGCACGGAAGTATTCGATTGTTGAGGGAAACGGCGTAAAGACAAAAGCTCCAAAACGAGACATCGACAGGTCGCCCTGTCTTTACGTCACGCTTCGGAAGCTCAGCTCTCGAATAACACCTTATGTCGCGCTAAGGGTATCAGCTTCACCATGCGAACGGCGGCCTCATGATGCCCAAAAGTCTGCGAACGGTACGCTTTCTTTGATGAACGGCATAGAAAGCGCCTATTTGTCGGCTGGCACCTCGCCCGTTACGTTGCCGGCATAGACCCGATTGACATGGAGCATGAGATACACCTTCTCCTCGGGCACGATGGAGGCATGATACGTTTCCTCGATAGCTTCTGCCATTTTGTCAACACAAGCCGCTATAGCCGGATGCTCCTCACAGAGAGGACGATAGAGCGCCGCATTATCGGTATTAAGCGGCTCCCCGGTGCGGACGCGCTCTAACAAGTAGCGTACATGAGTGTCATAGCGTGCATAGTCAAAAGCATCGCGGTCAACGGCGATAGCAAGATCTTTCTCGATGATCGCTACGAGCTTTTCGATCAGGCGTTCCTCGCGGCGGACGTCGTTTGACTTCGCCTTACTAGAACTTGCCATAACGCTGTTAACGATGCAGAGTGCGATGCCCGCCCTCTCCCCGCGTGGCATAGATATGCCGAATTCGCGCTCTGTGCCAGCATGGGCAAGCATCGCAATCTTAAATTCAATGGGATATTGCTGTTGAACGTCACAAGAAAGCGGCATCTGAACATACATGTGCTCACGGCAGCGCTTGATGGCGAAACTAATGTGGTCGGCGAGCGTAAAAGGAAGGTTCGCCGACAGCTCGCGCGAAATGTTGGTGCGCGCGACATCGGCAATCTGCGCACTAAACTCCATTACCTTGGGATCGATCTCGTTAAGAAGTGGCAGATAGCGCGCATCAACGTTGTAAAACGTGCGCTCAATCTGCGCAAGCGAAACCTCATCGGGGCCGTCAGGAAAACCAATGCCTTTCCCCAGTGCCACAAGCTCGGTTCCCTTATCGTTGACAAGCAAGGCGGCATTGTGATTAATGCGCTTAACGACCCTCATGATGCCTCCGAAAATAGGCGCAGCCGAAGGGCAAGCGCAATGAATTCTAGTTAAGATGGTTCGCCTCGATTATTCCACGCAACGTCACGCGAAACAAGCAAACCCGAGCCCCCGCAACCTACTAAAAAAGGGGCAGGTTTATTTTGGCGGATTTTTATCGGGGAAAACGCGAAGAAGGACACGCCATATCACCGTTGTGGGCAGAGCGGCATTCATGCAGCTCGCTCTGCGCATACCTGGCATCCACAAGACCCTCGCCCCGTATCCCGATATTAAAATGAGTTCATTGGCGCCGGAGAGTAGAATACCGCATCCGACGGCTACGGCATCGGCAGCCAGATTGCCGAGCGCGTCAGCACCCGGGCAAGCAGCCACGCCGAAGCCACCGTCATCAGCCTCGGCACATACCTTTAGCGCACGGCCTTGACCGCCGCCGTCAGATCGAACAGTGTATCGAGCACGGCCTCGCAGCCCTCCGCCACGTCCTGCGGCAGCGGCAAGATATCGGGCACGGCAAAGACATGGCAGCCGGCCGTGATGCCCGAAACGCAGCCGTTGCGGGAATCCTCGACCACGGCGCATTCCTCGGGAGCAAAGCCCGCGCGCTCGCAGGCGAGCAGGTAGATCTCGGGATCGGGCTTGCCGTTCAGGGTATCCTCGTTGCAGGTCACCGTCTCAAACTTGTCAAAGAGGCCGACCGTCTTTAGGTTGCGCTCGGCCGCAACGCGGCGCGACGACGTCGCAAGGCCCACGTGATAGCCCGCAGCCAGCAGTTCGTCCAGGCACTCGGCGGCGCCGGCCTTAAGCTCCAGTTCGGTCTTGACCATCTCGTCGAGAGCATCCCTGTAGCGGGCTTCGACCGTCTCGACGATTTCGCGGCTGCCGTAATGCTCCTCAAGGATGTCCCTGACATCGGGCATCGAGCGACCGATAAACTGATGGACCAGCGCATCATCAATCGCAATCCCCAGCTCGGCAGCGCCCACCTTCCATGCCCTCATGTCCAAACGCTCGGTATCGACCAGCGTTCCGTCCATGTCAAAAATGACAGCCTTGATCATATCGGCCCCCTTCGCCGGCTTGCGTTACCGCAACCCCACCCCACTTTGCAACTTGTATATAACGTATATATCATATCGCGCCAAGCTGCTGAAAAGGGACAGGTTTATTTTGGCAGGTTTTATCTGGAAAAACGACCTGCAGCGTCTCCTGCTAGACTGGTAGATTCCGAACCGTCCATCCAGGAGCCTCAATGCCGCGCAAATCCGCCTACAAGCAAGTACTTTCCATCGGCACCGCCGTGGTGCTGGGGTTTGCGCTGTTTACGGGATCGCTCGACGGGGCGCCCAAGCTGCTCTCGCCGCAAAGCGACGAGCAGGCGGCGGCTCTGGCCGAGAAGCAAAGCGAGAGCCCCAACCGCACCGACGACGAAGCAGACCTGGTTGCCCGGCTCGAATCGGGGACGGCAAGCTCCTCGGATTCCAAAGGCGGCCAAAGCACCGGCGATGGCTCCGAATCCACCACAACCGGCACCGCTGGCGATGTCTCTTCGAACGCCACCCCCATCGACGAAGTGGAAAACCCCGATCTCGACCGCGCGCGCGGCGTATACCTCACCAGCATTCCCGACTACGCCGGCAACCCCTACGTTGCCCTTCGCGCCGATGGCACGCACCCGCTCGGCACACCGTCGTTCACGCTCGATGAATACGAGCGGGCCACCGAAGAAGGATGCTTTAAGAAGTTCTCAAAGCTCGACAGCCTGGGCCGTACCCGCAAAGCACTCGCCTGCATAGGACCCGAATCGCTCGGTCAGGGTAAGCGCGGCGATATCTCGCGTATCCATCCTGCCGGTTGGCACCAGCAGCGCTACGACTTTATTCCAGGCCAGAGCCTCTACAACCGCTGCCACCTCATCGCCTGGTCGCTCTGCGGCGAAAACGCCAATCGCAAGAATCTCCTCACCGGCACGCGCTATCTCAACGAAACGGGCATGCTGCCGTTTGAAGAGCAGATCCTCGGCTACATCCGCGACACGGGCAACCACGTGCTCTACCGCGTCACGCCCATGTATAACGAAGAGGAACTCGTCTGCCGCGGCGTTCGCCTCGAGGCACAATCGGTCGAGGACCACGGCAAAACGCTGTGCTTCCACGCGTACTGCTACAACCTGCAGCCGCATGTGCAGATCGACTACGCCACCGGCCGCAACCAGGCCTCGGGGGACTAACCCCTCAGCACGACAAGAACCGATTTGCATCCCCCAGGGATCAAAAAGGGCCGCTCCGGATCACCCAGAGCGGCCCTTGCATCAACATGCGTGGCGCAGGCAACGCCACACGCTACTTGGCGCGGCCCTCCTCATAGCGCTCGACCAGCTTGGCCTGAACGTCATAGGGCACCTGCTCGTAGCCGGCGGGCTTCATGGTAAAGTCGCCCGTGCCGCGCGTGATAGAGCGCAGACGCGTCGAGTAATCCGTCAGCTCGGCCAGCGGCGCCTGCGCGATAACCACGGTGTCTCCGCGCTCATCGGTCTCCATGCCCGTCACGCGACCGCGCGAGGCCGAGATGTCGCCCATCACGGCACCGGCGTAGCTCTCGGGGATCGTCACCGTGATTTCCTCGATGGGCTCCAGCACCACCGGGTCGGCATCGGCACATGCCTTGCGCAGGCCAATGCGAGCCGCCGCGCGGAACGCCATCTCGTTGGAGTCGACGCTGTGATACGAACCGTCGTACACCGCGACGCGAATGCCCGTGAGCGGATAGCCGGCAATAATGCCGTCCTTCATGGTCTCCTGGACGCCCTTGTCCACGGCGGGAATCAGCGAGCGCGGAATGCGGCCGCCCACGACCTCATCCACAAACTCGTAGCCGTCGCTCGTGCCGTCGGGCCCAATGAGCGGCTCCACGCGCAGCCAGCAGTCACCATACTGACCGGCGCCACCGGTCTGCTTCTTGTGGCGGCCCTGGGCGCTCGCCGTGCGGCGGATGGTCTCGCGATACGGAATACGAATCGGCACGCTCTTGGCGGCAACCTTGGTGCGGTCCTCCAGACGGTTGAGCAGCACCGAAACCTGCGCCTCGCCCACCGCCGAGATGATAGTCTGCCCGGTCTCCTCGTCGCGGTCGATGCTCATGGTCGGGTCTGCCTTGCAGGCCTTCTCAATAAACGTGTAGAGCTTCTCTTCGTCCCCGCGATTCTCGGCCTCAATGGCGATGCGGTACTGCGAGTTGGGAAACTTAAACGCCGCAGCCTCGACCTTACCGGTAATCGAGAGCGTATCGCCCGTCTCGGCAGCCAGCTTGGGCGCCACGATGATGTCGCCGGCATAGGCATGGCCAACCTCGGTCATATCGCGGCCGCACATCACATACAAGTGAGCCAAACGATCGCTCTTGCGGGTACGCGCGTTGACCAACTCAAGACCCGGCTCAAGCGTGCCCGTCAGCACCTTGATAAAGCTGATGCGGCCCTGCTGCGGATCGGCCAGCGTCTTAAACACAAACGCCACCGGACGGTCATCGTCACTCGAAATCTTAAGCGAATCACCGTCGATGAGCGGCATCTCGCCGTAGTCGGTCGGCGCCGGGAAGTACGTGGCGATGTCGTCCATCAGCGAGTTGACGCCCTGCTCCTTAATGCAATCGCCCGCAAAGACCGGCACAAAGATGCGCTCGGCGATCGCCTTAGACAGCAAGCCTTCAAGCTCCTCCTGCGTCAGCGTCTCCTCGCCTTCCAAGTATTTCATCATCAGCTCATCGTCAGCCTCGGCCACCAGCTCGCACAGATGGTCATGGGCCTCCTCGGCCTGGGCACGATACTCCTCGGGAATCTCCGACTCAACGGCCTCGGCGCCGTTGCAGTGGCGCGCCTTCATGCGCACCAGGTCGATGATGCCGTCAAAGTCCTCGCCCTCGCCCCAGGGAAGAGTCACGGCGCCCAGGCGCGTACCAAAGCGCTCCTGCAGCAGGTCCATGGTGGTCGCAAAGCTGGCCTCGGAGCGCGACAGGCGGTTTACGAACACCGCACGTGCCAGACGCAGGTCCTCGGCGGCATACCAGAGCTTAACCGTCGTCGGCTGCGGACCGGCCTCGGCGTCGACCACAAACAGAGCCGTCTCGCAGACGCTCATCGCGGCAAAGGCGTCGCCGATAAAATCGGGGTAGCACGGGGCATCGAGCACGTTGATGCGCGCGCCCTTCCAGTCGATCGGCGCAATGGTCGTCGAAATGGAAAATGCACGCTTGACCTCTTCGGGGTCATAGTCGAGCGTGGGCTTGGTGCCGTCGTGGCCGCCCAGGCGGGCGGTCTTGCCGGAAAGGTGGAGCATGGCCTCGGCGAGTGAAGTCTTGCCCACCCCGCCTTGGCCTACGAGCACCACGTTCCTTACGTTACCGGTCTTGGGAGCACCCATGATGACCTCCTTGCAGGGCCGCGCGCAATGCGCGACGCCAACGGGGAGAGTTCGCGGTCGGTGCCGTCCCGGGAGCAGCATGGTCGGCAGCCGAGCCGACTCACCCTCCAAATGTCCTATGCCACCACCCTACCCTCACGGGCGGCTGTCCATGCATACCTTTCGGCACACGTATGAATACAGGCGGCGAGAGGAAGAGACAAGCTTGTGAGGCAATTATTGAACCCCGTCGATGCAAATAAAAGCCGCCGCAGACCATTAGACCTGCGGCGGCTTCATCTCAATATTTAGTTGAGCCTACCCCTCGATACGGCTCAAGAACTCACGGGTACGCTGCTCGCGTGGATGGTCGATAACCTGCTCGGCAGGACCCTCCTCGACAATGCGACCGCCGTCCATAAAGACTACGCGGTCGGCGACGTCGCGCGCAAACTGCATCGCATGGGTCACGATCACCATCGTCATATTCTGCGCCGCGAGGTCTTTGATGACACGCAGCACCTCGGCCGTCAGCTCGGGATCGAGCGCCGAGGTCGGCTCGTCAAAGAACAAGATCTCCGGGTCGAGCGCCAGAGCGCGGGCGATGCTCACACGCTGCTGCTGACCGCCCGAAAGCTCACAGGGTACCTTGTTCTCGTTGCCCGTAAGCCCCATCTGCGCGATCAGCTCGTGTGCGCGCGCCTCCGCCTGCTCGCGCGGGCGCTTGAGCACGCGGACCGGGGCGTCGGTGATGTTTTTCATCACGGTATAGTGCGGGAACAGATTGTAGTTCTGGAACACCAGACCAAAACGCGAACGCGCTTGCTTGGGAACATCTCCCCTCGCATATATCGCACCCGACCCCGCATCCGTCGCAACCGCAAGGTCGCCAAACGAAAGCGAGCCGCCGTCGAGCGTCTCGAGCAGCGTGGCGCAGCGCAGCAGCGTGGACTTACCGCCACCCGAAGGCCCGATAATCGCCACGACCTCGCCGCGCTTGATCTCGAGCGAAATATCCTTGAGCACCTCATTGCCGCCAAACGCCTTGCGCGCGCTTTCGATTTTCATCACTGAGTTAGTCATGGTAATAGTCCAGCTTCTTTTCGGCGGCACCCAGCAGCATCTCGACCACAAAGTTAAAGACCCAGTAGATCAGCGCCGCAATCGCAAACGGCACCATGCTCACCTGCGAGGCGACCAGCGCCTTGGCCGTCGAGAACATCTCGCCCACGCCGATGGCGAACGCCAGCGACGTGTCCTTGACCAGTGTGATGATCTCGTTGCCCATCGCCGGCAAAATGCGCTTGGCGACCTGCGGCATCACGATATACAGAAACGTCTGCAGACGCGAGTAGCCCAGCACCTCGGCGGCCTCATATTGACCGCGCGGAATCGACTGCAGGCCCGAGCGATAGATCTCGGCAAAGTAGCCGGCGTAGTTGATGATGAACGCCACGACGCACGCCGTCCATTTGGAATCGGGCGTGAGCGAGATGCCAAACACGTAGTACGGGGCAAAGTAGATCGCAAACATCTGCAGCATAAGCGGCGTGCCGCGCATCACCGAAATATAGATGCGCGCAATCCAACGCAGCGGCGCAATTTTGCTCATGCGCATGAACGCCACGGGGATCCCCAGCGGAATCGACCCGAGCAGCGTCAGCACAAACAGCTGCAAACTGACCAAGAATCCCTGGCCAAGCATCTGCATCATGACCTGAATAGACAACCCAAGCTCTCTTTCACAGTAACGGAACGGCGAACCCAATGCTAAAGCGGGTTTTCCAGGTGTCCGAGTTTGCCGTGAAAGAGGAGCGCCGCGTACTAAATGTACGCAAGCGACGGTTTGAACGGCAAAATCGGGTGCCTGGGAAAGCCGCTATTTGAGAACCCAGTTGTCGAAGGAAAGACCGTAATCTGCATATTTATCGCAGAGGTCCTTGACCGTGCCGTCCTCGTAGAGCGCCTTGAGCGACTCGGTTACAGCATCGGCCGACTTGGTGTCGCCCTTCTTAAAGCCGACGGCGTAGTGCTCGCTGGACAGCGGCTTGTCGAGCTGCGTATAGGCATCGGGCTTGGCGGCCAGCTGATACTGAGCGATCGAGAGGTCACAGGCAACGGCATCGACCGCACCACTCTCGAGCTGCATAAACGCCGTGTTGTACTCACCGATGGTATCGAGCGTGGCAAACGTCGCGGCCAGATCCTTCTGGTCGCCCTCGAGCACATCCTGCGCAGCGGAATCAGTCTGGGTAATCACGGTCTTGCCGGCAAGATCGTCCCAGCTCCTGATACCCGCGTCCTTCTTGACCACCAGCACCTGCTCGTTGAGCATGTACGGCTCGGAGAACGTGTAGTCGTCCTCACGGCCCTCCATGGTAAAGCCGTTCCAGATGCAGTTGATGGCGCCTGAGTTAAGCAGCGTATCCTTGGCATCCCAGTCGATGGCCTCGTATTTGACCTCCCAGCCCTGCTTATCGGCAACAGCCTTGGCCAGATCGAGATCAAAGCCGGTGTACTCGCCATCGTCGCCCACAAAGCCGTACGGAGGATAGGACTTATCAAAGCCCACCACGAGCTTCTTGGACTCCGCAGCGCCCTTCACATCCTTGGCCGCGGCAGAACCAGCAGCGGAGCCCTTGCCGGCACCACCGCCGCAGCCGACAAGACCAAGGCCAAGCACCGTGGCAAGCGAGCCGGCTAGACCAACAAACTGACGACGAGACATATCGGTATTCATGGTATTCCCCCTCGATAGCACTTTAGTTAGGTAAAGTGAGTCATGTAACGTTCAGAATCATACACTTTAGTGGGATAGAGTACAAGGCGAGTTTGCCCACCGCGTGAGGGGTGTGGGGGTTAAGTTTCCTGCTCTACAGTCCTGCTCACGACGGAGGCCACATTAAGTGGCCTCCTGTTCGTGCGGAACTCGCGATAAACTTAACCCCCACACCCCTCACGCGGCGGGCACCCGTCGTTGGGCTTATCACTGGCACGAATAAACCGCTTGCATATCGTCTGCTGGCTTGGCACGGTACAATACTTGCAGCTTAAATTTATGAATTAGTGGAGTTATTGATGGCAGAATCTCGTGCGGAGCGTAGGGCTCGTCGTGCTTTGGTGGAAGCGGCTGAGGGGTCAAAGGAGGAGAAATCTTCTACGAAATCCAAGTCTTCTAAAGCCGCAAAAAGCAAATCGACCAAGGGCAAGGCTAAGGCCAAGCGCCCCAGTTCTCGTCGGAGCGAGGACAAGACATCTCAGGCTCGCTCCAAGCGCTCGCATAAAGATCCGGTTTCGTCTGCGCGTAAGGCTGTGGACCCCAAGTCTCCCTGTTCGATCATGAAAGCTTGCGGTGGGTGTACGGCGCTCAATCGTCCTTATAAGAAGCAGTTGGCGGCCAAGCAGGCTGCTATGGAGGAGCTGTTTGCTGAGCTCTGTGAGCGCGAGGGTATCGCCGTTGATCCCATTCGCGGTATGGGTGTTACCCTGGGCGACCCGGGCAAGCATCCTGCGCCGCGTGGTTTTCGTCATAAGGCTGCCACACCGTTTGCTCCCGGTAAGGAGGGTGCTGTCCGCTGCGGCTTCTTTGAGCGCGGCACGCACAAGATCGTTGCCGTACCCGAATGCCCCGTCGAGGCGCCGGGCGCTCGTCAGATTCTCAACGGCATCGCTCGCGAGGCCGAACGTCTGCACATTCCCGCCTTTAACGAAGACAAGCATCTGGGGCTGCTTCGCTATGCCGTCGTTCGCTGCGGCTGGCGTACCGACCAGGTCATGGTTACGCTCGTGACCGCTCAGCGCGACCTGCCGCATGCGCAGGAGTTCTTTGAAGCCGTCGCGGCGCTTGATCCGCATATCGTCACCGTCGCTCAGAACATCAACGGACGCCCTGGAAATGCCATCTTGGGCGAGGAGACCCGTATCGTCTATGGCGCCGAATGCATGCGCGACCAGCTACTCGGTTGCGAATTCGACATCTCCCCTACCGCGTTCTATCAGACCAACCCGCAGCAGACCGAACTGCTCTATCAACTCGCCATTGACGGTATGGATCTGCAGCAGGGTGACGTACTCATGGACGCCTATTGCGGTAGCGGAACTATCGGCCTGTGCGCAGCTAAAGATGCCCAGGACAAAGGTGCCGGCATTATGCTGCTCGGTGTAGAGCGCAACCCCGCCGGCATTGCCGACGCACGTCGCAATGCCGAGCTCAACGGACTCACCCGCAGTGCTTGGTTTATGGCCGACGACGCCACCGATTACATCCTGGACGCCGCCGACAACAACGAGCGGATCGATGTCCTTTCCATCGACCCGCCGCGCGCCGGCTCCACCCCCGAGTTCCTCGAAGCCGCCAGCGCACTCAAGCCGCGCCGCATCACCTATATCAGCTGCAACCCCGTGACCCAAGAGCGCGACCTGCACCAGCTCCTCGACGGTGGCTACCGACTGCTCAAGATCACGCCGGTCGACATGTTCCCCCATACCGACCACACCGAGACCGTCGCGGTCCTCGAGCGCCGCTAATCCACCCCGGTAGATTTTTGGGACAAGAAGGGGGCGGCCCGTCTGGACCGCCCCCTTCACTTGGTTTATGAACGCCGTTACATGCCCTTGCGCAGGTCGCAGACGCCGGCTGCCGCCATCTCGCGAAGCAGCGTCTCGCGATCGCGCGTCACAATCAAATCCAACGGGAAGTGAATCTCGTCGAGCATCTTGCGGGCATGGTCGAGCTTGCCAATTGCCATGCCAATGTGGGCATCGGTCGACACGCCAATGCCAACGCCCAGCTCGGCGCAGCGCTCGGCGATCTTGCGGCATACGGCCCAATGCTCAGTGTCGGCACCGTGCTCAAGGCTATGGTTGTTGATCTCGATAATCTTGTGCTTGGCCTTGGCCGCCAACAGCACCTCATCGATATCGAACGGCACGCCCGAACGCCCCGTATGCCCAAGCATGAACACCTTGGGGTGCTCCAGGGCATTGATGTACATCTCGGTCGTCTGGGCGAGCGTCGCGCCTTCGGCAAACTGCGGGTTATGCACGCTTGCCACCAAATAATCCAAATTACGCGTCACCAAATCGAACAGCGAATGCTCACGACTATACGAATCGCCGGCGATATTGAGCGAAACGGGAATGTCCTCGCCAAACAAGCTTCCGTCCAGCGAAACGATATCGGCCTCGGCGCCGCGGAGCACCAGCACGCCGCTCCAAATGCGCGGCCAGATATCCTGGTTAATAAAGAACTGGAAACTGCGCAGGTCATTGGGGCAAGGCGTAACCATCGAGCTTAAATGATCGGCGGAACCGAGCACCTGAAGGCCACGCTCCGCCGCCCAATAGATGTTCTCCTCAATGGTTGAGTACGCATGCGCGGAGAACATCGTATGAGTATGGATATCACAGGAAAGCAGGTAGGGCATCAGGTCTCCTTGTCCAGCATGGCCGTCGCGTATATTCATTGTACGCATAGCTTTCGGCAGTCGTAAAACTGCTTCATCCCAATCACACAACGGCATAGACAACGGGGTCTGGCTTAACACCAAACCCCGTTTCACGTAAAACATTGTAAGCAGAGCGCTTTACTTTCGACGATATTCGTCGGCCAGCTGCTTCCAGGCAGGCAGCGAGTTGACGATTGTCTCATAGCTCACGCAGTAGCCCAGGCGGAACCAGCCCGGCATGCCAAAGCTATCCGAAGGCACCGCGAGCAGCTCATACTTCTTCGCGCGCTCGCAGAAGGCGTTTGCATCGGGCTCCAGCGCTTTCACCCACAGGTAGAACGCGCCATCCGGCTCAACATAGGTGTAACCGTACTCCGCTAGTGCGTCGGTAAGCGCGGTGCGGTTGCGCGCATAGGCCTCGACATCGCTCGGTTCATCAATGCAGTCGATGATTACACGCTGGAAGAGGGCCGGTGCGCACACGAAGCCCAGCGTGCGGGCGGCACCGGCAACGGCCGGCATCAGGCGAGCAGCCTGCGGATTGGTATTGGGAACCAAAATCCACCCCACGCGCTCGCCCGGTAGCGAAAGCGACTTGGAATACGAGTAGCACAC
>QRFC01000040.1_pt1 | contig 128462 bp, 105 predicted proteins | sample 1861061 | NCBI WGS metagenome assembly QRFC01 (sample SAMN09711282, study PRJNA482702) | Human gut metagenome, whole genome shotgun sequencing project.
CCAGATCCTCGGCGTTCATACCTGTTCCAATGCCGTGGTTAACAATTATATTATACCACGGTGACATCACCTATATGTCAATTATGGTCTAACAGAGCCAATTAATTTGCAAATGAATCTTGACGGTACCCTCCCCAACATTCCCCAGAAAGTTCGCTGATGTTGACTGGGGTTCCCGTAAAATAAACCCAACAAAATATGTGCGGAGTGCTGGCCTGGAGCTGCCTTCGGACCCTATTGGCTGCTCACCGAGAGGCTCCGCTATGAAACGACCCCTTTACTACCTGTTCTGCGTGATCGCGTGCATGTCCATGGTCAGCGCGACCTTGCCTATGTCAGCCATTGCAGAGGCGATTCAGCCTCAGGAGACCGCCGAGCAGCAGGCGCAGACTGACGCTTCGGTCGGCAACGCAGGTAAGGCGAAAGACGGTCCCGACACAAGCGCGACAGCAGATACCGTAGAGGACAGCCCCGCGACATCCACCGACACCAGCGCAGTCAACACGGAAAGCGCCGACGCCACCAATGCTGGCACCGCCGCCGCAACCGGCACCCCCACCCCATCCATCCTCGCCCAAGCCACCCCCACGCCCGAGGCAATCCCCACCACGTCACAAACCGGCTACGCCAACAGCACCACGGCAACCCAAAACGGCGTTACCTTCACCGTCTCGTGGAATGATGCCCCCGCGGGCACCGCGACGACCTTCCACGTAACCCAGGCCAACGGCTCGTCCCAGGCCAAGGCGCGCATGGACGTGCCCACCTACTGGGACGGCGGCAGCCAAGAAAGCGTCTGCGACCCGTCGCGCCCGGCATGGGCCAGCTACTACAGCCTGGGCACCGCGGGCCACGACTTTGCCTTTGACTTCACGGCATCGGGCACGTACCGCATCTACTTCTACTTTATGGACAACGACAGAAACGATCCCCAAAACGACAAGGGGATCTACTACCTGCGAACCATGGCAGAAGTCGCCGTAAACGACACTGCCCGCCCGAGCGTCACGCAGATCGTCAACAATGCCGTAGCCCAGTGCAGGCAACAGACAGACGGCTCGGAATACGACATGGCACTGTGGCTCCACGACTGGACGCTCGACCAGCTGGAGTACGACCACAACCTTAACTGGTGCTCGGCCGAAAGCGGTCTCACACGCCACCGGGGCACCTGCGAGAGCTACCAGCGCATCTACTCCAAGCTCCTTAACGCAGCGGGCATCGCCAACAGCCGCATCGCCGGCAACGGCCGCACCTGGAACGCCGTAAAGATCGACGGCAAATGGTGCCAGATGGACCTAACCTGGGACGATACCAGCGACAACTGGTACGGAGACCCGGAGCAACACCTTGCCGTTGCGCGTGCGGTCTACTCCAGTCCCCCGTGCTCCTGCTCGATGAATGCACATCGGCCCTCGACCCCAAGACCGAGCGAGAAATGCTGGGCCGCATGCGAAATCTCGGCCGTACCGTCATCATCGTCACGCACAGGCCTGCCGCGCTGGAGGTTTGCAATCGAGTTGTAAGCCTTGAACCCAAATGAGGAGTGGATCGCTGCGGTTGTTTTCGACAGCGCTCTCGCCATACTCATTGATGCGCGAGACACAAGGTGACTCAATCCCGCACGATGGTATTTGACGGATAGCCGAATATATGGGTCGTAAATCAAGCCCCGAAAGGAGGTAAAGATATGGACGAGACGACTCAACACTATTTGGACTCGCTGCTTGCAATCGCGTTCCCGAACGGCCAGGCCTTTGTTGAGCGCCAGGACTTGACTTTGGCAAAAAGGCTTATAGACCTCGGTTTGGCAGTAAATCGAATTGAGTATGCTGACTGCAGCGGAAACCGCTGGATTTGGTTGAACAAGTCGGCAATGAGGCTCTAAGTCGAGACGCAAATCGCTCAAGGCTCAATGAATAGCGGCTCGTCGTGAGTATTTGCTCGCATGAGCACTGCCGAATATCGCGAAACAGCACCGCCGTTATTGCGCTTGGGCACCGGGGCCGACATGGATCCCGGTGCCCATTTATTGCTGACATTCGACGCCGCGGCGCTACCGCATGTTGATCTCGCCCATGACGACCTGCTCGGCGAGCCGTTCTTCGTTAAACGGGTGCTAGGGCGTCACCCTTACACCAACATTTTCGACGCGATCGGCACGGATAGACCGATAGCAACAAAAGGCACCGGGACCAGTGTCGGCCCCGGTGCCCAGGCGCAATATCGGCGGTGCTGTTTCGCGATATTCGGCAATTCTCAAGCGAGCAAATACTCGCGATGGAAACCGCTAAGATCAGACATGACCATTTCGTAAATGGAGAGCTAACCAACCGTTTTATAAATCTCGAGCATTCGACCGACCCAACAGTCGATGCCATATTGGGCTTCGAGATCGACACGAAGCGCATCGAGCTCATCCTGGGTACGCGAAGTGAGGATATCGACCGAGGCGAGCATGGCTTCCGCGAGTTCGTCAGGATCATCAGCGCGCACCCATTGGATATCCTTTATACCCTTGAGGGAATTCTGGCCAGGAACGTCACTTGCCACGACGCCGCAACCCATGTAGGCCGCTTCGACCACTGCGTAGCCAAACGCCTCAGAGCGCGAAGGCGATAAAAACAGGTCGGTCGAGCTGTAGAGCGAGGCGACATCCTCCACAACGGGTACAATATGAAGCCAAGAAGGTACTTCGCCGCGGATCGCGACCACTTTCTTTACGCATTCACTGGGATTATGCGTAGGAACTGTAAGGATGCACCCCCCCTGCCCTTCGCTGCAGCAACTTAGCGCAAGCATCCATAGCAATATCGACCCCCTTGCGCTCGAAGTGTGAACCAAAAATGAGCGCCCGAATTGGAAAAGCCGGACGGCCGTGTACTTCGAGCCCACAGTCGGCATACCTGGAAAAGTCGATTGCATTGGGGACGCACTCAACACGAACCTTAGGATACTCGCGACGAATCGCCGACGCGACTGGTTCTGACACGGCTATAAATCGTGCCTTCGAGTAAAAGGTGTTAAACACCGCTTTCTTCGCAAGCGAGATTGTCTTGCTCTTCAAACCTATCGGGGCATCGAGCGCCATGTGCCAATGACACAGGACGTTGGGGAATACCTGCGTGACCTCACGCAAGCTAAGCCCTCCGACAAAGTGCGTGTGAACGATAGCGTGATTACCGTACTTTTGCGCTAGCGCAACGCACGCGTTACGAAGTCCCTTCCTGTCAAAAGGTGTAAAACCTGTTTCGTATTCTCCCAATTCATCGAGCCATTTCATGCCTCTAGCCTTTTCGGGCAACAGGAACGAGACATCACCGTCATAGGCGTCCGCAAGCGCCCTCATCGAGCGAATAAAATTCCCCCCATAGCTTGCCGCATAGCACGCAATCAAAATTAGAGGTTTTGACATAGAAATACCCTTCGATCCATTACCTAGCGATCTTTTTGCGAACAAAACTCCAAATGCTCTTGAGTTGAAGGCGGCGCAGAAACACGACCATAGCAAGAACGGGCACTTGGATTAATTGCATACCCCATTGCATTGCCAAAAGAGCCTGGACGATCAAAAACAGAAGCGTTGCGATCTCAGTGCGCCATGAAACCTTAATACGAGCGATATTACGCGTCATCACTACAGTTCTTGTTGACCATGTAACCAAATAACCCACAAGGGTTGCAATGGCGGCGCCAACGGGTCCAATCAATAAAGTTAAGCCAATACATGTCGCAATGCCAACAGCCGCGCCCACAACAGTAGTCCAAGAAACCGCCTTGGTTTTACATGCCGCAGTGAATAGACACCCCTCAAAAAGAGAAAGACCGTTGAGCATCACTCCGACCAGCAGCAAAGGCACATAGCGCCATGCATCAAAGAAGTCGTTCGAGTAAAGAATTTTAGCCAGAGGTATATCCAGCAGCATGATAATCGAGCATGCAATTGCAATAGCGCCGGAATACAACTCATAGGTCTTTCCAAGAAAGCCATCTGAGTCCTGTGAGTCAAACTCTTTAACCGCGGAAATCGCCCATGCGCTATAGAAGATGGACTGCAGCGTGGACAAAATTGAAGGAATCTTATAAGCAACTGCGTAAAGGCCATTCGCCGCTGCGCCGCAAATTAACGTAACAACGTAGCGATCGCTAACATCGTTAATCCACCATGCGATGCTATTTGCAACGAGAGGCGCACTCAATGCAATCATGGAGCACACGAGACCAGACCGAACTTCGACCCCAAAGCACTGCCACACTTTACCAGCCCAAAACAGGTAAAGCACAGAAAACAAGTAGCCAAGGATCATTGAAAACATGTAGCCGAGCACGCCTATTTTAAACACAACGAGTAGTAGGACCGCAGAGGCGCTCATGATGAACGTGTTGCCCAAGCCGCTTACCACGAGAGAGCGCACATGATCTTGCGACTTCAAATACATTGTCAAAACGTTGGACAATGCAGATAGGTAAAACATCCCCAAAAGGAAAACGCAATAAATCCCACTGACAGGCAAAAGGCCGAGGAAAAATAGCGCGGCGACACCCACGAGCAGGACAGCGCCTCCTGCCGCCACCATGCGGAGACCAACAGAAACAATCTCTTCTGGTCTAGCGTCTTTACCCAAACCGAACCGCAATACAGCGTCCTGAATATTAAGGGTGAGCAGTGGCACCAAGAGGCTAACGGTACTGTTCATGAGGTCAACAGTGCCGTAGTCTCCAGTAGACAGCACGGCCGTGTAAAGCGGCAAAAGTAAAAATGAAATTATCTTTGAACCGAAAGAGCTAATAGCGAAAAGCCCCGCATTAACCGCGAGCTCTTTATTACGCTTTTTCGCCATACACTAACCTCTCTTAAGTATCTTTTTAGCAATCCCCTTTAAGGGATTCAACCGCCTCATAGCCTTTCGCTCTTGTGCAACAGGCATAGCAAATTGATCGCTCATGTCTTGGATGTTAGAAGACGGATCAGATAAAGTGTCAATCAGCGCATCTCGGAACACAGGCATACGGAAGTTCTTGGTCTGCTGGCACTTGATATAGTCAGAGAAGGGCTGTTCAGAAACAGCTCCAGCTTGCCTAAGATCAGCAAGAATCTTCTCGCCCCGCTCAGTCGAAACAAGAAGCATACTAACGCCCGTCTTGTCTTTGGAAAATCGAGGGCCCCAATAATCTGCCATACGAAGATCGGCCGCACTTGTTGCCCTCCAAGGACACTCGTAGCACGACTGACCGTAACATTGGCCGGCCTCAAACAACAGGAAGTAAGGATCCTCATGTTGGCTTCGGCAGGATTCAGAGGAACCATCGCTCGTATATATATATCTCTCTCTCCAGCCACGGGGCTTGTATCGAAAATCGATATGCAACTTTTGCTGGTCGAGACCAAAGCAATGATTTAACCAATCTGCGTAACGGTTGAGAAGATGACGTGAAGGAACTCCATGGCAAACAAAGTCGATATAGGTAACGTCGTCACGCCCGCCAAAGAGATTCCGCGCAGCCTGAATCTGACATGGAGTACCGAATACAAATAATGGACCATCGCAGTCGACAGCACGCTTGAGCTCATCGCGTACTTCTTCTTGAGTGTATTTACTTCCTGCAAGACTAGAGAGCCCCTCGGAGTCACCAGGGCTCACCAGCTTGCCAACGGCCCCACAGCCGTCTTCGAAGGCACAACCGAGGACATACGCACCACCAGAGGAAGCAGCCGCGGCAATCGTCGCACCGGCACCACCGCTCGAGGAGCGCATGAGCTGGCCTTCGTCTTGAGTTTTAAATGAATACAGCTTTCCTTGCTCCACGGGCAAGGCGCTCTCGTGGTGAATTAACGGGCAGACCTTACGGCATTTACCACAAGAGATGCATTTATCCTCGTTAATGCTCGCCCTCCAAAAGCCCTCTTCATCAAGCTTCATGGAAATCGCATCAACCGGACAAACGGCCTCACAAGCACCGCAGCCGCAGCAAAGCGAGCGATTTTTCTTAATACTATTTTTAACATCGTCAGCAGCAGGCTCAAGCGCAAGTGCATCTTTTAACCAATTAAGAGAGTTCTCTCGTTGAGCCAAAAGCAGCGTATTGGGATTCGTCCATTCAATTTTGCTAACAAGTTCTTCATTCGAAACATCATCGAGAGCAAGTCTTGCCTGAAGACCCATCTTTTCAAGAATGTTATAAATGCGAGAGTTCTGACTGCCGGAAGTCCCCCGCTTAAATCTTTCAAAAACGCAAAAATCGCGGTTAAGATTTATTGAGAAGGCAACGCCGTGAAAAGAATCGGTACAGACATAGTTCGCGTTCGCAATTAGCGAAACGAACTCTGAGGGGCCAACGGGGTCCGTAATACAGCCTTTTCTTTTAAGGTCTCTCTTAAATACAGGAATAACGCGCACCGGCAAGTCGAGCAAAGAAGCCAACTCGTAGACCCTTTTCCAATGGTCTTTGTTATATCCCAGCATATATGCAAGCAGATAAGGCTCCGAAGGCGCAACAGCTTCTCCGGTGAGACTATTCCAGTCAGAAGAACTCATCAACAAGGTAGGGTCAATTACGGTTTCAACATCCCTCCCCGTAAGCTCAGATACAATTTTGCTGCCAGATTCCTCGCGTGTAGAAAGCGCATCAAACCTGCCGCAGAGCTTCTTCATGCGACGAGCAACGTCCCCGTCTTCAATTCTGGGACATCCCACGCTGGGGGCATAAGCCACCTTCAGTCGATTTTTAGATACATAATCGAAGAAATAACGAGGATTATGCCCGGTAGGGTTCCAAATCTGATCGCTACCACAAACGAAAGTGCTATAGTCATCGTTCAGCTTTTCGAAATCGGACAGCGTTATGCACTTTGTAGTAAAAGTAAGCTGTTCATCAAGAAATTCGTCGAACAGTTTTTCTCGAGAATCCGGGGCATAAACTCTACTCTGAAGCTTATTTAATGCCTTGTTGCATAGCTCGCCGTAAACAGAAGCCGAACCTTTATAAACAGGCCTTTTCACGCAGTTTCCCACGGGAACGTAATTAACAACGTCTACTTCTTTTCCAAGTCGACTTAGCACATGATATAAAGCAGTAACCTGCAGCGCGGTACCATAGTTGTGATAAGAAAACCATGTCGAAAGCGCGACTTTGTCCTTTGGTAGCATACAAAACAATCCAATCTAAGAGTAAACGTGTGAAATAGAAGATAAGTACAGCCTATAAAGGGATTGAGCTGAGGAGGCTAATTTGGAAGAAATCCTCCTATCAGCAAAATAGCTAATTTGACTTACATGAGCAGCGCACACAGATTGATATCTATTGGGCTATTTCTTTAAGTTGCTGGTTAAAACATCAGTCAAACCAGTAAATCAAAAATAGAAAATCCACTCCGAGATACTTAGCCGATGCAAGTCCGCTCCGGAAATTCAAAAAGGGGCCTGCCTAGAAACAAGTTCACATAGCAAATAGCAAAAGTAAAAATATGTACTTCAGAAAAACCAAGTACCAGCATGATAATCAAAGCCGGTAAAACTCTTCCTGAATCATAGCCTCGCCATCTTGCGCATTTCCATACTGCCCAAACGAACCATAGAGAGAAAGCAATACCGAGAACAAATAAACCTGATGCATAAGCACAGTCAAGAGTTGTGTAATAGTACGTCCAGCCGTTGACGCCAATACTCGTTGATTCAATAAACTTATTGCCGAACAGCGATAAACCCTGATGAACATAACAGGCGTGCCATAGGGAAATTCTGCCCGTTAATAAGCCGCCCAAAGAACTGGTATAAAGAGGTCCCGAAACCAAATAAACGATAAGAAAAGCGCCCAGCGGGAGTAACCCAACTAGTATTCTCGCTTGAGCAGTATCAAATAGTCGAAAGAGTCTCTGTATGACTGAAAGTACAACTAGCAAACATATTAATATCGAAGAAGTTTTCGAGTCCGATAAAGCAAAAACGAACAACGCAATCAGGAGGATTAGGAAATAGTGGATAAATCCAATTCGATTTTGATACAAATATACAAATGCACTACAGGACATTAAAACCATAGCGCCAAACATATTTGGGTGTGAAAAATAAAAGGACCAACGTTTTTTCAAAATTAGACCGCTGTCGGACAAGCGAGTAAAATACTTAATACCCTGAGGGTCACAAACCATCTGAATGGCAAACATAGTAATTACAAACAGCATCAAAGCCACGGAGAGAAATAGCCAGTATCGAACTACACAATCTATATCAGTTATCGAAGCCGTTGAAAGAACGGCTAAAATAACAACAAAAGATGCAGTCTCGCCGGACACTAAATAACTAATGAAACCAATACTGACGGACAAAACAATCAGAGCTATATGCTTGCTGTATAGATCAAGCTTAGAAACACAATGAAGCAGAAGAAAAGCGCTGGCGATTAATAGTAGACTTTTATCCAGAGCATCGGGAAGTTCCACGAGCGTTGTTATTGAGAGGACAGAGCGCAAATATAGAACGCTGAAACCAATGACATACAAAGCTGGTAACTTCAGAAATGAATGCATTACCGCACTGTCGTTATTCATTTCTGGTTTAGATTCGCTATTAATCTGGCTACAATTTGAACAACAGTTTTTTATCTGAGTTGTTATGGCCATCATTCACCTCCTATTTGTCGGCTGTTTCACGTTATTCTTCGTCAGCTTAATCAAGTTATCCGTACCGGAAATCAAGCCGTTATGCTTAATCTCGGCGATCGTCCTACCTACTATCTGTGCAGCTCGTCTACCAATAAAAGGCGATAATAGGCGGACAATTTTTCCCTTAGTCCTAAATTTAGGTTCAGCCCAAGAAGCAGAATAGTGATGCACACTGTAGGTATCATTTTTAATGTGATACCCGCCAAACCCATATACCGGATTAAATGCAGCGGAAGGAAGCAAAGTCCATTCGCCAACGTTCTGCCCTCGATTCTCGCGTACAAACCCATGAGCCTCGAGAACGCGAGTAAACATCTGATTAACGGTATGATCATTTAGAAAACCTGGGTCGTCACTGAATTGTGTGGAGTCATACGCATCAAGTACTTCCGCAAGCAAAGGGTTATGACGCGGTGCAGCAACTATCAACCCTGTATTCACCGTTTTTGACAATTCTTCAATTGCCGAAAACGGTGAATATGTTTCACAGAGCGAAGTTATGTCACGAACAAGTTCGCTCCCCAGGTCCATGTAGACCCCACCGAAGTTATAAACGGCCCAGAAGCGCACATAATCTGCTACATACGCATATTTACCGGCAGCATAGGCCGCCTTAGTCCACGGCGTTGACTCGATATCGAACAACCGCTCATCGCAACATGTGATGCAATAGCCAGGTGCATATCTTTCCCATGAGAGAAGACATTTCTGAGCAGTCGCAGAAAGCTCCCCATCACCAAACCAACAGTAGTAAATCGTTTTAGGCGTTCTCTCGACCACTAATCCACCAACTCCTTGTAGAGTTGAACAATCGCATCTACATTTCTCTTAACGTTAAATCTTCCCGAAATAGTCGACCTGCCGGCGCGACCGATGCTCAAACGAAGGTCCTCAGAACCCATCAACGTGCACAACAGCCCTGATAGCTTTGATTCATCATCGACAGGCATAAGGTAGCCATTTACTCCATCCCTGATGACCTGTGGAATGCCTCCAACCGAAGTTGCGATCGTCGGAATACCTCGCGCCATAGCTTCGAGCACGCTCATAGGCATGCCTTCGTTTTTCGAGGGCAGACAGTACACAGCAGCGTGCTCGAAAAGGGCCTCACGCTCGTCGCCCGTGACCCAGCCGCAAAACTCACATCGGTCGGCAATGCCGAGCTCCTCAGCGAGCCGTTTATTCTTCTCGACCTCGCCGTCACCGCCAAAGACGACCTTCGTCTCCGGGAAGCGCTTCAGCACTTCCCTTGATGCGCGCAAGAGCACGTCAGGGCTCTTGCGCGCATCAAGACGTCCTAAAAATAGGACGTCTTGATGCGAACAAGGCGAACACGCCTTTGCTGGAACCTTAACCCCGTTATAGACGACATCGGTTTTCCCCGGGTCGCAGACGTTTTCAGCGAAGTAATCGCGCCACTCCTCCGAGAGCACCACGACGCGATCCGCTATGCCGAAGGTCTCCCTTACATCGTGGCGGAAGGCGTCATCGCTCTCTTCGAAGGCCTTCTTGAACTCACCGTCATGATCGTGCAATATCACGCGCTTGCCTGCCTTATGGGCTATACGCGCCATGATAGACTTGCGCCTGTAAGAGCCACGCGCGCTGATGTGCAGGTGAACGATGTCATAGGAGGGCATGGTCATCGCGTAACGAGCAAGAGCCCGGGAGAAGGCGAAGGATTTTCCGAGCTTAGAGTGGCCAACCCCTGTCCCCAAGTACTTGAAGGCATCACATGCCTCGGGGAGCCCCCCATCCAGATAACCATGTACGACGGAAACGATTCCGCCATGCAGAGAGAGGTCGGGGCCGACCATTAGAACTTTATAGTGAACCTTATTAACAGTTGAATCCATTGTTATCCTTTAAGCCGCGAACCTAGACAGCGAGCAGGAACCCCCCCCCAGATTGAAAACTCGGGCTCTATGTCCTTGGTCACTACAGCGCCTGCGGCTATGACGCAGTGGTCAGAAACGTGAACACCCTTGAGAATCGTCACTCCGCTGCCCATCCACACATCGTCTCCGATGATGACATCCTGGTCGTTCTCGGGGAGCTTGTCCTCATCGGAGAGCGTCATCATGGGCCGGTCGAGGATATCGGTGCGATGGTCGCCGGAAATCACGGTCAGGTTGGGGCCGCTCATGACGTAGTCACCGATGCGAATCTTCGCGCGGGTCGTGAGCAGCGTGGTCCTGGGGCCCAGGTATACGTCGTGGCCCATGTAAATGTTCCCCGCCCCGGAGACCTCACTGTGGCGACCGAGCGTAACATTATGTCCGCATTCTGCGAAAGAGCGACGAAGCGCGGGCAGCAGGAGCAGCTTATTGTAGGCACGGGAGGCGCCATCGAGAATCCTATAGGCGACACCCATGGCTATGCCTTCCTCCACACCGTCTTGTCCACGACGCCGGTGTAGCTCTGGATGATCTTGACCACCTTGGTGGACACGGTCTCGTCGGCGTAGTCGGGCACGGGCGCCTCGGGCAGCGACCCCTCGGCGTCGAGCTCGACCGCCGTATGGACGGCCTGGAGCAGGCCCCTCTCGGAGATGCCGGCGAGCGTGAAGCACGCCTTGTCCAGCGCCTCGGGCCGCTCGGTGGAGGTGCGGATGCACACCGCCGGGAACGGATGCCCGACGCTCGCGAAGAAGCTGGACTCCTCGGGCAGCGTGCCGGAGTCGGAGACCACGGCGAAGGCGTTCATCTGCAGGCAGTTGTAGTCGTGGAAGCCCATGGGCTCGTGCATGCGCACGCGCGGGTCGAGCTTGAAGCCGGTGGCCTCCAGGCGCTTGCGGGAGCGCGGGTGGCAGGAGTACAGGATCGGCATGTCGTATTTCTCGGCCAGGGCGTTGATGGCGGTGAACAGGCTCGTGAAGTTCGCCTCGGTGTCGATGTTCTCCTCGCGGTGCGCCGAGAGCAGCATGTAGCGCTTGGGCTCCAGGCCGAGCTCGGTCAGGACGTCAGACGCCTCGATCTTCTCCAGGTTGGCGCGCAGGACCTCTGCCATGGGCGAGCCCGTGACGTAGGTGCGCTCCGGGGCGCAGCCGGTGTCCTTCAGGTAGCGGCGTGCGTGCTCGGAGTAGGCCAGGTTGACGTCGGAGATCACGTCGACGATGCGGCGGTTGGTCTCCTCGGGCAGGCACTCGTCCTTGCAACGGTTGCCCGCCTCCATGTGGAAGATGGGGATGTGCAGGCGCTTTGCCGCGATGGCGGACAGGCAGCTGTTGGTGTCGCCCAGGATCAGCAGCGCATCGGGCTGGACCTGGACCATCAGCTTGTACGAGGCCGCAATGATGTTGCCCACCGTCTCGCCCAGGTCCGCGCCCACGGCGTCCAGGTAGACGTCCGGGTCGGCGAGCTCCAGGTCGCGGAAGAAGATGCCGTTCAAGGTGTAGTCGTAGTTCTGCCCGGTGTGCGCGAGCAGGCAGTCGAAGTGGCGGCGGCACTTCTTGATGACCTCGGACAGGCGTATGACCTCGGGGCGCGTGCCCACGATGATGAGCAGTTTCAGGCGGCCGTCGTCCTTGAATGCGATATCGGAATAGTCCTTGCCCATGCGGCTAGACCTCCTCGTAGTAGGTGTCGGGGCTCTCGGGGTCGAAGGGCTCGTTGGCCCACATGACCGTCACGAGGTCCTCGGTGTCGGACAGGTTGGTTATAGAGTGCGTGTAGCCGGGGATCATCTCCACGGCGCGCATGTCGGAGCCGGAGACGACGTACTCGTCGACCGGGTAGGGGTTGCCCTCGGCGTCCTCCCCCACCTTCCTCAGCCTGATGCTCGCGGTGCCGGAGACCACCAGGAACCTCTCCCACTTGCTCATGTGCCAGTGGTTGCCCTTGGTGATGCCGGGCCTGGACACGTTGACGGAGACCTGGCCGCGCTCCGGCGTGCGCAGGAACTCGGTGAACGAGCCGCGCTCGTCCACGTTGGGCTTCAGTTTGTAGGCGAAATGCCCCGGCTCGTAGTAGGACAGGAACGTGCTCCAGAGCTTCTTGGAGAAGGAGCCGTCGGTGAGGTCGGGCACCGAGAGCGTCTCGCGGCTGTCGCGGAAGCGCCCCAGCAGGTAGACGATCTCGCCCAGGGTCCTCACGTCGGTACCGGGGACGTAGCAGAACTCCTCGCCCCCTACCCTCTCGAGCCCCTCGTAGCCGCAGCGGTGCTCCTGCCCCAGTAGCGCCCCCAGCATCTCGTCGACGAGATCGTCGATGTAGAGGAGCTCCAGCTCCACGGAGGGGTCGTTCACGATGTAGGGGCGGCCGTTCGCGATGGCGTCGCAGAAGGTCGCCACGGCGGAGTTGTAGCGCGGGCGGCACCACTTTCCGTAGAGGTTGGGGAAGCGGTAGATGAGCACCGGGGCGCCGGTGCGCTCCGAGTACCCGCGGAAGAGGCCCTCCCCCGCGAGCTTGGACTCGCCGTAGACGGAGCCCTCGAAGCGGCCCGACAGGCTCGCCTGCGCGGAGCTGGAGAGCATGACGGGGCACGTGTTCCCGTGGCGCTCCAAGGTGCCCAGCAGCGTGGAGGCGAACCCGAAGTTGCCCTCCATGAACTCGAACTGGTCCTTGGGACGGTTGACGCCGGCCAGGTTGAACACGAAGTCGGCGCGGGAGCAGAATTCCTCCAACTCCCCGGGCGTCGAGTCGACGTCGTACTCCATGACCTCGAGCGGGAGCAGGCCCGCGTATCTCTCGCGACGGTCCTTGCCGTCGCGGACGTTCTTCAGCGCGCAGCAGAGGTTCTTCCCGACGAAGCCCTTCGCGCCGGTGACGAGTACGCGCACCCTACTGCACCGCCTCGTGCTCGCGGCCCTCCAGGGCCAGCTGCACGTACTCGGCGGTCTTGATCTTGGCGATGGTGCCGGCCACGTCGAGCCTCTCGGTGTTGTGGGAGGTGTAGGACTCGTCTGCCTGGGTCTCCACCTCGCCGTCCACGACGAACTTGTCGTAGTTCAGGTCGCGCGAGTCGCAGGCGACGCGGTAGTAGCCGCCCATGTCCTCGGCGCGCAGGCGCTCCTCGCGGGTCATGAGGGTCTCGAAGAGCTTCTCGCCGTGGCGGGTGCCGATCACCTGGGTGCCCACGCGGCCGAAGACCTCCTGGACGGCCTCGGCGAGGTCGCCGATCGTGGAGGCGGGGGCCTTCTGGATGAACAGGTCGCCGGGGTTGGCGTGCTCGAAGGCGAACTGCACCAGGTCCACGGCCTCGTCCAGGTTCATGAGGAAGCGGGTCATGTTCGGGTCGGTGACCGTCAGCGGCTCGCCCTTGCGGATGCGGTCGATGAACAGCGGGATGACGCTGCCGCGCGAGCACATGACGTTGCCGTAGCGGGTGCAGCAGATGGTCGTTCGGCCGGCGCCGTTGCGGGCGTTGGCGTAGATGATGGACTCCATCATGGCCTTGGACTTACCCATGGCGTTGATGGGGTAGGCGGCCTTGTCGGTGGACAGGCACACGACGCGGTCGACGCCCTCCTCGATGGCGGCGTGGAGCACGTTGTCCGTGCCGATGACGTTGGTGCGGACGGCCTCCATGGGGAAGAACTCGCAGGAGGGCACCTGCTTCAAGGCGGCGGCGTGGAAGATGTAGTCCACGCCGTGCATGGCGTCGCGCACGCTCTGGGCGTTGCGGACGTCGCCGATGAAGAAGCGCACCTTGGAGGCGAGCTCGGGGGACTTCTCCTGCAGGCGGTGGCGCATGTCGTCCTGCTTCTTCTCGTCGCGCGAGAAGATGCGGATCTCTGCCAGGTCGGTATCCATGAAGTGCTTGAGCACGGTGTTGCCGAATGAGCCGGTGCCGCCCGTGATCATGAGGGTCTTGTCTTTAAATGCGGTCGTAGGATTCATTTACTTGCCTTCCTTGCGCTTGGCGCCCGTGAATTGGTAAAAGAGGAATTTGGTATTGGTAACGAGATATCGTTTGAATAGTCGCTTCGGTTCCTGGATAAGTCGGTATAGCCACTCAAGACTCAGGTTCTGCATCCATATCGGTGCCTCCGGCACCACGCCAGCGAGGACATTAAAGGCGCCACCGACGCCAATCATTAACGGCTGTGGCCCTCCTTTGAGCTCGTGCATGAGGACTTCCTGACGAGGGGCTCCGAGGGCAATCCATGCGAAATCGGCTCCAGAGTCGGCAATACGATTGGAAAGCTCAGCCTTTTCGATTTCGCTTAACGAACGGAAAACAGAGGGCTCCATTCCTGCGATGTTAAGATTCGGGTAATCCCTTAGCAGCGTTTGCTTAAGGGCGTCGAGGTTTTTCTGCTCGTTTCCGTAGAAGTAATGACTCCATCCGTATTGACTGGAAATCTCGAAAATCTCACGCATTAAGTCCGGTCCGGTCACGCGATCCATCGAATCGACAGTCTTACGACCAACCACCGACAGGGGCTTACCGTCAGGGACGGACATGAGCGATTCCGCCTGACAGGCCCAATAACTCGGATCGTCATGAGCCATAACGGACGTGTGTGCATTCGAGACGCATATGTACTCGCCATGGAGATTATTGATATGTTCCGCAAGGAAATCGATGCAGTCGGACATGTTTGTCCCGGTGATCGGAACGTCAATCACCGGGACACGATTTAGCTCAGAGTATTTTGAATAGTCCTGAAGCATCTAGCACGCACCCTTGCCGGTGATGACCTCGATCACCGTGAGGACGACGATCTTGAGGTCGGTTATGACGCCTCGGTTGGCGATATATTCAAGGTCACGACGGACCATGCCATCGAACCCTGTCGAGTTACGCTCCGTGACTTGCCACCAGCCGGTGATGCCCGGCTTCACGGCCAGGCGCTGCAGGTCGTACTCCGTGTACTCGGCCACCTCGTTGGGCAGCGGCGGGCGCGGGCCCACGACGGACATCTGTCCCAGGAACACGTTGACGAACTGCGGGAACTCGTCGATGGAGTGCTTGCGGATGAACTTCCCAATCTTGGTGACACGCGGATCGTTCTTCATCTTGAACATGGCGCCTGCGATCTCGTTCTGCTCCTTGAGCTCAGCGAGGCGTTTGTCGGCATCTCTGTACATGCTGCGAAACTTCCACATGCGAAAGGTGGTTAAACTACCGTCGGAGCGGGTGCGGCCCACGCGGATCTGGCTGTAGAACGGGTTGCCCTCGCTCTCCAGGCGAATGGCCGCGGCGAGCACCAAGCTCGGAATGGCGATGACGGCCAGCACGCAGCCGCTGAACACGATGTCGAACGCGCGCTTGACGGTGCGGTAGGCCAGGCGCGAGCGGTCCCAGTCCATAATGGATTGCATGGCCCTGTAGCGGCCGCCGCCCTCACGCCGGCCCATGGCCTGAGCAATCAGCGCCGCCCCCGCGGGCCCATTACTCTCTGTTAGTTCTTTTTCAGCCACAATAAAACATACGTTCCTGTCCCCAGGAACCCCCCCCCGTCCATGAATTCAAAATGCGAACGAATTGCCGATGCAACGTCTCCCTTACGTTTTGCTAGGTACGTCTAACGGAAGCAGCTCCCTAAAAGCAGAGTCGCCTTCGCCCACGTCTACCAGGCACCAGCGTTTATGACGGTCGATCTTCTTAACGCGAGTCTCTTGCCCCACCAAGGGCCCCTGCTCTATGTGCAGCACGCCGTCTTCTATGCGGGCGACGCTGTTGCGCACCACGCCGTCATCATCGAGCACGCTGCGGTACCAGTCCTGTGCGTCGTCCGGCATGGGCGCATAGGCCCGCTCCCTGCTACCGGCGATGCGACAGCCAAAGCTCAACTGGGCCAGGGCCTTGTCGAGCAGCGCGGCATCGCGCGTGGCGACGAAGAAGTATTCCTTGTACATGGGCTTGGTTTGGAGCGACCAGGCGCCGTCCCGCTTAAACCAGTACTCCTTTTGCATCACAAAAGCGTCCTGCATCAGCTCGTGCGGGATAATACGACGGACCTTTTCGCAAGTCTCGCGCTCTTTACCGTTGGGGGTGTGGACCAGATACCAGCGGACGCGGCCGTGCTGTCCTTTGATTGCGGTGCCGCTAAAGGCACCGGGCAGCTGCTCTTGGCGCCGCATTGTCTGTTCCATCTCTCGCCCCCCTTCCTTGCTCCGCGACACACGCGGATGCAGGGGCGTTAAGAACAGGCTTCTCGCTCGCAGCTTGGCGCAGTCGCAAAAGTACAGGTTTTTGTATCTTTCGACGTTGCTCATTATACGAGGAAACTGCTCGCGTTTTCCCAGATTGCACAAAATACGCCGCGAATGGGTGCATCTCCATACGCCTCTACAAAAACCTGTACCTTTTTGCACAACAAAAAAGCCGCACTAACCAGCGGCTTTTCTTCTATAGACAACAAAAAAGGCGACCGCCCTATAGGACGATCGCCTTTGTTAATTGTTGTGAAGTTTGCCTTAGGCGCGAGTCTTAATCTCCTCGGTCACCTTGGCCACAAACTCGTCAACGCTCATCTGAACGGTCTCGTTGGAGCGATCGCGGACGGAAATGTTGCCGGCCTCGACCTCCTTCTCGCCCAGGATGAGCATGTAGGGCACGCGGTCAATGGAGCGGGCCCCGCGGATCTTGTAGCCGATCTTCTCGTCGCGGTCGTCGCAGACCACGCGAATACCAGCCTCCTCCAGCTTGGCGCACACCTCGTGGGCGTAGTCGCGGCTCTTCTCGGACACGGGCAGGGCCTTGACCTGTACGGGAGCCAGCCAGGTGGGGAACTTACCCGCATAGTGCTCAATCAGAATACCGATGAAGCGCTCAACGGAGCCAAAGCATACGCGATGCAGCATGATGGGGCGCTTCTTGGTGCCGTCGGCGTCCACGTACTCCAGGTCAAAATTGAGCGGCATCTGGAAGTCGAGCTGGACGGTACCGCACTGCCAGGTACGGCCGAGCGAGTCCTCCAGGTGGAAGTCGATCTTGGGGCCGTAGAAGGCGCCGTCGCCCTCGTTGACCTCGTAGTCCATGCCCAGCTTCTCCAGAGCGGCGCGCAGGCCCTCCTCGGCGCGAGCCCAGTCCTCGTCCGAACCCATGGAGTCCTCGGGGCGGGTGGAAAGCTCAACGTGGTACTTAAAGCCAAACTTCTGGTACACGGAGTCGATGAGGTTGACCACGCCCACGATCTCGTCGGTCAGCTGGTCGGGACGCACAAACAGATGCGCGTCGTCCTGGTTAAAACAGCGCACGCGGAACAGGCCGTGCAGGGCGCCGCGCAGCTCGTGGCGGTGCACCAGGCCAATCTCGCCGGCGCGGATGGGCAGCTCGCGGTAGGAGTGCGGCTTGGAGGCGTACACCAGCACGCCGCCCGGGCAGTTCATGGGCTTAATGCAGTACTCTTCGTCGTCGATGACGGTGGAATACATGTTGTCCTTGTAGTGGTCCCAGTGGCCCGAGGTCTTCCACAGCTGCTTGTTCATGATGAGCGGCGTGGAGATCTCCACGTAGCCGGCCTTGTGGTGGATCTCGCGCCAGTAGTCCAGCAGCGTGTTCTTAAGGATCATGCCGTTGGGCAGGAAGAACGGGAAGCCGGGGGCCTCGTCGCGCATCATAAAGAGGTCCATCTCGCGGCCGATCTTGCGGTGGTCGCGCTTCTTGGCCTCCTCCAGCATGTGCATGTGCTCGTCGAGTTCTTCCTTGGTGGCAAAGGCGACGCCGTTGATGCGGGTGAGCATCTTGTTGTCCTTGTCGCCCTTCCAGTAGGCGCCCGAGACGCCGGTGAGCTTAAAGGCCTTGAGCGCCTTGGTATAGCAGATGTGGGGGCCGACGCACATGTCGATGTAGTCGCCCTGCTGGTAGAAGGTGATGCGGGCGTCGTCGTCCAGGTCGCCGATGTGCTCGACCTTGTACTTCTCGCCACGCTCCTCCATAAGGGCGATGGCCTCGGCGCGGGGCTTCTCGTACACGGAAAACTTGAGGTTCTCCTTGACGATCTTTTTCATCTCGGCCTCGATCGCAGGGAAGTCGTCCTCGCTGATCTTGACGCCCTCGGGCAGGTCGACGTCGTAGTAGAAGCCGTTGTCGGTCGCGGGACCGTAGGCAAAGTCGGCCTCGGGGTACAGGCGCTTGATGGCCTGCGCCATGATGTGCGCGGCGGAGTGGCGGATGACGTGCGTGACCTCGTCCTGTGGGAGCTCGGCCACCGAACCGTCATTGTAGAGTGCCTTCATGGGTATGTTTTCTCCTCTCGGATGCCTGATGCAAGTGTGTGCGATGCGCTCGGCGTTTTAACTTGCATCATTATAGGCAGGTTACCTTGGTATACAAGCGCCCGCCGCACCTTAATGGCACGGCGGGCGATTTTTTACGCATGCTTCATCGTGTGGGGGGCGGGGTGTGGGGCGCGCGTGCGGCTTGCGTGTGGCGCGCGGTGCCCGCGGTGCGCCCGTGGCTTGCGGCCGGCCCGGCGATGGATGCGTTACTGGATGCGAGTTCGGCAGTAGGGGCAGACCTTCCAGTGCGCGTCGAGCGGACGATGGCAGCTGGGGCACACGTTGCGAACCTGGGTGTCGCAAACCGGGCACACAACAAAGTCCTTCTCGATGGGCGCGCCGCACTGCGGGCAGGTGCCGTACTGGGCAAGCTGGCGCTCGCGCAGGGCCATGTCCAGCTCCTGCTCCTCGCGGTCGGCCGCGTAGGAGTGCGGGCGCAGGACCAGGTAGGCGATGAGGCCCACAAACGGGATCAGGGCGATGATGCCCCATGCCACGTAGGAGCTGGCGCCGCGGCGGCGAGCATCGATGAACACATAGACGACCGACAGCACGTACAGGGCGATGATAAAGCCCACGAAGGCATAGATGACGCCCATAAGCTGCGGCGACATGAGCTCGGAGATGTACTTGGACATTGAGGTGTACCTTTCGGAATATTTACAGTTCGGTCAAGTTTACCACGGGGTTTGTTTATATGGGACCACGGCCGGGTACGGGGCTGGCGCGGACACAAACACCTCAATCTGTAACAGGTGGGAGCGAAATCCGGGTCCAGATGTTACAGACCGAGAAACAGAAGTCCCTCCCCGACTTCAATCTCGATCTGTAACAGCTACTCGGCAAAATCGGGTCCAAATGTTACAGATCGAGACAGAACATCCCCTCGCTGGCTTCAATCTCGATCTGTAACAACTGAGGCCGAATTTCCTCTCTTACTGTTACAGATCGAGACAAAGAAAACCGTCCACACCGAATGTCTCAATCTGTAACAGTTACTCGGCAAATACAGTCCCAGTTGTTACAGATTTAGACAAACCATTCTCTCCCCGACTTAAATCTCGAACTGTAACATCTGGAACCCAAAAACAGTTCTTACTGTTACAGATCGAGAAGAACGTACGTCTGTGGACTCAACATCTCAATCCGTAACAGGTAACGGCGCAGACCGCGAGGTTGGGCGGGAAGATCTCGCGTTCTAACGTGGCCGGCATCCGTGCTGGGCCGGCCCACGCCTGCCGTTGGCGGATGCAGTGGGGCTGTTCGCCGCATTGCCGCCGCACTGGGGGTCTGCAGACCGTAGGATAGTCCTATTGACAGCCTGTCAACTTGTCTGGGAGGCACCGTGGCAGAAACGTTTGATATCGCAATTGTGGGTGCGGGCATTACCGGGTGCGCCATCGCGCGGCAGCTCGCGCGGTTTGACCTGTCCATTTGCGTGGTCGAGGCGGCCAACGACATCGCGCTGGGCGCCTCGAAGGCCAACGGCGGCCTGGTACACGCCGGCTACGATCCGGCGCCGGGCACCGTAAAGGCACAGGTCAACGCCCGCGGTTGCGAGCTGTATGGCACCTGGGCCCAGGAGCTGGGCTTTTTGTTCCGCCGCATCGGGTCGATGGTGCTGGGGTTTAACGACGAAGACCGCGCACACCTGGAGAAGCTGCGCCAGAATGGCCTGGCCAACGGCGTGCCCGAACTGTCGATTATCGGCCCCGAGCGCATCCACGAGCTGGAACCGCGCGCGAGTGCCGAGGCGACGTGCGCGCTGTGGTGCCCCTCGACTGGATTTGTCGATCCCTTTGAGGTCGCCATTGCCGCGCTGGAGAATGCTGTCGCCAACGGCGTGATATTTATGCGCTCCGCGCCGGTGGAGGCCATTGAGGTTGCTGACGGCGAGGCTACCGACGGGGCCACGCGCTTTACGCTGGTGACGCCTGCCGGCGATGTGCGCTGCCGCTATCTGATCAACGCCGCGGGCAACGGTGCCGCGGACATCTCGCATATGTCGGGCGCCGAGGAGTTCCAGATGGTCTGGCGCCAGGGGAACATTGTGGTGCTGGACAAGGAGCCGCGCACGCTCATGCCGCTCTACCCCGTGCCCACGCCGGTGTCCAAGGGCGTAATCGTCACGGGCACGGTCCACGGCAACACCGTGATCACCGCGACGGCTGCCGTGCGCGAGCCGGGCGACACGCAGACCTACGCAAGCGATGTGAACGCGCTGCTGACGGGAGCACACAAGCTGGTGCCCGATCTGGACACGCGTCGCGTGGTACGCGCGTTTGCCGGCGGGCGTCCGGTCATAAAGGGAACGAACGACTTCTTTATTGGGCAGTCGGCCGTGGTGCCGGGGCTGTTCCAGGCGGCGGGCACCCAGTCGCCGGGCGTGGCGAGCGCGCCGGCCATTGCCGAGCGCATGGAGCACTTGATGCGTGAGGCGGGCGTGGAGCTGCACGAGCGGGCGGACTGGAATCCAATTCGACGCGCGCCGGACGACTTCGACCGAGCGCCACTTGCGCGCAAGGAGGAGCTCATTGAGTCCGACCCTGCATGGGGGCAGATCGTCTGCCGCTGCGAAACGGTGCCCGAGGCCGAGATCGTTGCCGCGATTCGGCGCCGCCCGGGCGCGGTTTCGGTCGAGGGCGTCAAACGCCGCTGCCGCGCGGGCATGGGCCGCTGCCAAAGTGGCTTTTGCCAGAGCCGCGTAGTGGCTATTCTGGCCCGCGAGCTAGGCTGCGACCCCAGCGAAGTGCTGTTGGAGGATGCCGGATCTTGGCTCGTTGAGGGACCGCTGAAGGGGGTGCGCTAGGATGGCGACGTTTGATATACGCGACGGACGCGCGGAGACCGGAGCTACCGAGGCGGTGCAGACGCAAGCGTTCGACGTGGTCGTCATCGGAGGCGGACCCGCCGGTATGGCGGCCGCGCTTGCCGCGCACAAGGCAGACGCGCGCGTGGCCATCGTGGAGCGCGAGCAGCACTTGGGCGGCATCCTGCGCCAGTGCATCCACCCCGGTTTTGGCCTTTCGCACTTTAAGCAGGAGCTCAGCGGCCCCGAGTACGCGCAGCGCTTTATCGACCAGGTGCGCGCGACCGACATTGCGCTGTTCTTGGACAGCATGGTGCTTGGGATTGATTCGGGCGAGTCCACGGAAGACGCCGTGGTCCACACCGTCACGCTCATGAGCCCCACCGGCATGTTGCAGCTCATCGGACGGGCGGTCGTCCTTGCCATGGGTTGCCGCGAGCGCACGCGAAGCGAGATCAAGATCCCCGGCAGCCGCCCTGCCGGTGTGTTTACGGCCGGCCTGGCGCAGAGATACATCAATATCGAGAACCTCAAACCCGGCTCGCGCGCCGTCATTTTGGGCTCGGGCGACATCGGGCTGATCATGGCGCGCCGCTGCACGCTCGAGGGGGTTTCGGTCGAGGGCGTGTACGAGCTCATGCCGTACGCCAACGGTCTGCGCCGCAATGTGAAAAACTGCTTGGACGACTTTGGCATTCCGCTGCACCTGTCTACCACGGTCACGCGCGTGATCGGGCACGACCGCGTGGAAGCCGTCGAGGTGAGCCAAGTCGACGAGCACCTGGCACCCATTCCGGGGACCGAGCGCGTTGTTCCGTGTGACACGCTGCTGCTTTCGGTGGGTCTGATTCCCGAGAACGAGCTTTCGGTTGCTGCGGGCGTGGAGCTGGACCCGCGCACGCGCGGCGCCATGGTGGACCAGAGTCTGCAGACGAGCGTGCCGGGTATCTTTGCCTGCGGCAACGTGCTGCACGTGCACGACCTAGCTGACAATGTGACGATCGAGTCCGAACGTGCCGGTGCAGCTGCGGCGGCGTACGCGCTGGGCTGTGGTGCTGGGGCAGATGCGGGCGCTGCGGACCCGGGCTGCCAGTTCACGGTGTCCCCCGCCGGCATCGCAGGCTACGCACTGCCGGGCCGCATTACAGATGTGGCACTCACCAAACTCAACTTCCGCGTACGCCGACCGGTCGACGCCGCCCGCGTGCGCATTCTGGCAGGCGATGAAGAACTGTTTGTAGGCAAGGTCCGCCCGTTTAAACCGAGCGTCATGGAGAGCTTCCCGCTACCGGCAAAGGTGATTCAGCGCGCACTCGACTTGGGTGCCAGCGAGATTGTCCTATCCGTCGATCCCATCGAGGAGGCATAGACTATGAGCGATAACGCAATCGAAACGCTGCAGTTCAACTGCACGACCTGCCCATCCGAATGCCTCCTGACCGTAGAGGTAGAGCGCGACTCCAATGACGCCTTGATGGAAGTGCGCTCCGTAACCGGCAACAACTGCCCGCGTGGCAATACGTTCGCGCATCAGGAGCTCACCTGCCCCATGCGCGTACTCACCACTACCGTGGCCGTATCCGGCGGCGATGAGGCCTTGCTCCCCGTGCGCACGGCCGAAGCCATCCCGCTCGAACTCCACGCCCAGGCGATGGACCTCATCCGCGGCGTGGTCGTCGACGCCCCCATCCGCATGGGCGACGTCGTGCTAGAGAACCTCCTAGACACCAACATCAACCTCATCGCCAGCATGGACATCGACCCCGCCTAGGTAGCTCAATTGGGACGGAGCTCTTTTAGCTACCCCACCATCCACCCCGCCCCTCCTCAATTGCGGTGAAATAGTTCCTGATTTCCGACAAAACCCCGGCATCCAGGAACTATTCCACCGCAACTATCCTTGGAATTTGGTATTTAGCCTGTGCCCACTTTGGTGCCATTTTAAAACTATGCCGGATTACGGGGCTGATTCGGAGAACCTCATCCATACCGGCAATTCTCGATTTTTGATAAGCCGTTTACCTGCGGTTTTAATTTCGCGATTTTTCCCATGGTCAAGTAATACAGGTCCAGCCCCGTAATCCGCCATAGTTTTGAAACCAGCCCATTTGGGACGGGCCTCTTATGACTACTTTTGCCCGAACGTTCGCTAGGCTGGCCATGCCAAGGAGTGTCCCGAAAAGCTGGCATAAAAGGAACGTACGTATCTGCCGGGCATGGGATACCATGGTGGCACCCTAGCGAAAGGACGATGTATGGCACAGATCGATGACCAGCGTGTGGCGCGCGTGCTCGATGCGCTCGAGGCTCAGCACCCCGGCGCACAGCTGCTCGTGAATGACCCTTGGTCGATTTATTACCTGACCGGCTTTTATGCCGATATGTTCGAGCGGTTTTGTGGCGTGCTGCTCGCGCGCAATGCCGAGCCAGTGATCCTGGTCAACGCGCTTCATCAGCTGCCCGAATACGGCAATGCCCGCGTTGTCTACCACACCGATACCGATATCGTGTCCGAGGCCATCGCTCACGAGGTCGATCCGACCAAACCGCTCGGCATCGATACCGTCATGCGCTCCGGCTTTTTGATGCCCCTTATGGATCGTCACGCCGCGAGCGAGTTCTTCCTGGGCGACTTTGCCGTCACCGCCGCGCGCACCCACAAGGATGCCGCCGAGCAGGAGCTCATGCGCGTGTCCTCGGCCGCCAACGACGCCGTGATGGCCGATGCCATCAAGCTCGTTCACGAGGGCGTGACGGAGCGCGAAATTGCCGAGCAGATGCTCGGCCTGTATCGTAAGCACGGCTGCGAGGGCTTTAGCTTTCCGCCCATCGTGAGCTTTGGCGCCAACGCCGGCGACCCACATCACGAACCCGACGGCACCGCGCTCAGGCGCGGCGACGTGGTGCTATTTGACATCGGCGGACGCTACCGCAACTACTGCTCGGACATGACACGCACGTTCTTTTGGGGCGAGCCGGACGAGGAGACGGCGCGCATCTACGACATCGTGCGCCGCGCCAACGAGGCCGCCGAGGCGCTCATCGCCCCGGGCGTGCGCATGTGCGACCTGGACCGCGCCGCACGCGATGTGATTGAGGATGCGGGCTACGGCAAGTACTTCACGCATCGCCTGGGCCACTCGATCGGCCTGCAGGACCACGAGCCAGGCGACGTTTCCCTTGTCAACGAGCAGATCGTAGAGCCTGGCATGACGTTCTCTATCGAGCCGGGTATCTACCTCCCCGGCCGCACCGGCGTCCGCATCGAAGACCTGGCCTTGGTTACCGAGTCCGGCGTCGAGATTCTCAACGCCTACCCCCACGATCCGGTCCGCCTCGACTAACCCCCTCCCAATAGTCCCCCAGTAAGTTGCGGTGGAATAGTTCCCAGATTGGCCCACAGAGGCAAAATCCAGGAACTATTCCACCGCAACTGCCATGGGGCCAAGTCGACCATTTTGACAGTCTAGAGTGCGCCACGAAAACGGGCTATCTACTACGTTTAACCCGCATGGGTCGACCATGCGGGTCTTTTTTGAAAAATGGCAAGCATTCTACCTGCGGTTTTAATTTCACAAGTCTCGGCGTGGTTGAGGGCAGTCGATTAAACGTAGTAAATAGGCCCATTTCGTGGCAAGCAGGTCAACTCGGGGCACGGGGCAGCTAATTTGGTTAGCGCAGAAGCCCCGCTACTTCACCGGCTAGGGTGATGGTGCCTGCTGCTACGAAGGGCTCGTCGGCGGCATCGAAGGCGGCGAGGGCCTCGGACACGCTGGGGTAAACGCCCGCAAGCTTGTCGGCGTCCACCAAGGCGGCGAGCTCCTCTGCCGGTAGGGCGCGGTCGGAATCAGTCTGCGTCACGACCACGCGCGGGAAGGCCGGGATCAGCACATCGACGATACCCGCCACGTCCTTATCGGCCAGCGCGGCGCACAGCAGCGTGGGGCGATTTTCCACGCACGGATCGATCTCGTCCAGCGCGCTCACAAAGTTATCGCAGCTCTGAGGGTTATGGCAGGCGTCGATCAGCTTGAGCGGATTGGTTCCCAGTACATCAAAGCGACCCGGCGTGGGGCAGCCCATAAGCGAAGCGTCGAGCCTTTCATGGTCGAGCTCGCGGCCCAGATAGCCCTCGCAAAGCATAATCGCGCACGCAGCATTCTGCGGCTGATAGGCCGGCTTGATCATGCTCGACGTATAGATCGCGCGCGGCGTGGTGCAGCTGAACTCAACCGTATCGCCCACATGCGCCGGCACCTTGGTCGTGGAGTGGCTCACCACCAACGGCACCACACCGCACTCACGGCAGCGAGCATCCATCACGCGCTGAACGCTCGCTTCGTGCGTACCCTCACCCAGCACAACCAGACGTCCGGGCTTGATGACCGCGGCCTTCTCCCCCGCAATGGCCTCGAGCGTGTCGCCCAAAATGCGCGTGTGGTCGAGTCCGATACCCGTAATGGCAACGGCGACGGGATCGGTCGCGCTCGTGGCATCCCAACGGCCGCCCATGCCAACCTCGAGCACAGCAACGTCCACCGCAGCCTCGGCAAACATCACCAGAGCGGCAGCCGTCAGCAGGTCAAACGGCGTGATGGTAAAGGCGTGCTCCCCCGCCGCCACACGACGAGCATTCACGCGATGCCCCGCCTCGACGGCGGCAGAAACGCCACGGGCAAACGCCTCATCGCTTACGACGCGCCCATCGACCTCCATGCGCTCGGGATAACGCACCAACTGCGGCGACGTATACAGCGCGGTCTTTAACCCCTCACCGCGAAGGATGGCAGCCGCAAAACGCGTGGTCGAAGTCTTGCCATTGGTGCCGGCAACCTGAATGCAATCGAAATACTCATCCGGACGTCCCAGCTCATCGAGCATATCGACAACCGTCTCGAGCAAAGGCCCAGCATCCCCAGAAATCCGCCCCGTATCAGCAGCAAGCCCCACAGCTTCATCAAACGAAAGCAAATCAAACTCAAAAGGAACGGTATACAAGCCAGAACGCTTAGGCATTTTCAGAACCGCCATTCATAGAAAAATAAAACAGTATAGGTTGAGGATAGTCAGCGAAAACGCCTCTGATGAGCCAAGGTGCCGTGAAATAAGGGCGCATAGGGCTTATGCCCATGCGCCCGAAGTTGAACGGCAGATTGGCCATCAGAGGCGTTTGCAGCGTCGAGCCAGCCGCCGTTCGTTAGAACGGCGGAATAGGTGTCCGCAGTAGCGAGCAATGCACCAAACCGCGTCCTCCAGTAACGCTTACGAGAAGTCAGCAACCTGAGCAGTCAGCGCTGCCAGGATCTCCTTGAGCTCAGCTGCACGGTCCCTCTTCTTCTGGACCACGGTGGGCGCGGCCTTAGCCACAAAGCCCTCGTTGGCGAGCGTCTTCTCGCAGCCGGCGAGCTCCCTCTGAGCCACGGCGATCTCCTTCTCCAGGCGCGCCTTCTCGGCCGAAAGGTCAACCTTGCCTTCGAGCACCACAAAGACCTCGACGCCGCTATCAACCACGGCGATGCTCGCAGCCGGCTTCTCAACGTCAGTGCCCATAACCAGCGAGGCGGTATTGGCCAACGGCTCGATGGTCGAGCGCAGGCTCTCGAGCTTCTCGATGTCCTCGGCACCGGCGCGCACGACCACGTCGAGTTCGGCCTTGGGGCTTAAACGATAGCGCGAACGCGTGGCGCGGGCAGCGGAAACGACGGTGCGGCACAGCTCAAACGCGCGCTCGGCGGGCTCGTTGACGTACTTGGCGTAGTCGGCGGGCTCGGGCCACTTGGCGATCATGAGCGCCTCGGCTCGGTCAACGTTGCCCTCGGTGTCCAGGTCGAGCACGCTCGCCGGCATGTTATCCCAGATCTCCTCGGTGACAAACGGCATGAGCGGGTGCATCAGGCGAATGGAGGTGTCGAGCACAAAAATCAGGTTGCGCTGCGCCTGCAGACGGCCCTCACCCTTCAGGCGCGCCTTGGTGACCTCGACGTACCAGTCGCAGACCTCGTTCCAGAAGAACTGCTGCACGCCGCGGGCCATGTCGCCAAAGGTGTAGTTCTCGATACCCTCGGTGACCATCTTCACGGCCTTGGCCAGGCGGCTGAACATCCAGGCGTCGGCCGGCGTCTTCACAACGGGCTCGCCGGGCGTGTAGCCCTCCATGTTCATGAGCAGGAAGCGGCTGGCGTTCCAGATCTTGGTCACAAACGACTTGGCCTGGTCGGTACGCGGGCTGTCGATAAGCTTCTTGGTCTTCTTGTCGATGTTCGCGTCAAACTTGACGTCCTGGTTGTTGGTGCACAGCGTGAGCAGGTTGTAGCGCATGGCGTCGGCGCCGTACATGCCGATGAGGTCCATGGGATCAACGCCATTGCCCTTGGACTTGGACATGCGGCTGCCATCCTTGGCCAGGATCGTCGGATAGATGACGACGTCCTTAAACGGCACCTCGTCCAGGAAGTACAGCGAGCTCATGACCATGCGGGCGACCCACAGCGCGATGATGTCACGTGCGGTGACCAGCGCCGTCGTGGGGTGATGACCCTCGAGCAGCTCCGGCTTTTGCGGCCAGCCCTGCGTGGCGAAGGTCCAAAGCTGCGAGCTGAACCACGTATCCAGCACGTTCTCGTCCTGGTGCACGTGATGGCCGCCACACTTGGGACACACGTCGGTGTCCTCGGTGAGGGCGTCCTCCCAGCCACAGTCCTCGCAGTAGAACACGGGAATGCGGTGGCCCCACCACAGCTGACGGCTGATGCACCAGTCCTTGAGGTTCTCCATCCAGGTGGTGTAGGTCTGCGTCCAGCGCGCGGGGTGGAAGGTGACCTTGCCGGAGTTGACGGCGTCGAGCGCCGGCCCTTTGAGCTTGTCGACGGCGACGAACCACTGCTCGGACAGCCACGGCTCCAGCGCAGAGTCGCAACGGTAGCAGTGCATGACGGAGTGATCGAGGTCCTCGACGTGATCGAGCAGACCGTGCTCGTCGAACCACTTGATGACGGCTTCGCGGCACTCGTCGCGGTTCATGCCGGTGAACTCGCCGTAGCCCTCGACAACCACCGCGTGCTCGTCGAAGATGTTGATCTGCGGCAGGTCGTGGGCCTGACCCATGGCGTAATCGTTGGGGTCGTGGGCAGGGGTGACCTTAACGAAGCCGGAGCCAAAGTTGGCGTCGACATGATAGTCGGAGAAGATGGGAATCTCGCGGTCGACGATGGGGAGCATGACGGTCTTACCCACGAAAGCGGCCTTCTCGGGATCCTTCGGAGAGACGGCGACGCCCGTATCGCCGAGCATGGTCTCGGGGCGCGTGGTGGCGACAACGATATACTCCTGGCCGTTGACCGGCTCGGTCAGCGGATAGCGCAGGTGCCACAGGTGGCCCTTCTCGTCCTTGTACTCGGCCTCGTCGTCCGAGATAGCGGTAGTGCAGTTGGGGCACCAGTTGACGATGCGCTTGCCGCGATAGATCAGGCCGTCGTGGTACCAGTCGCAGAAGACCTTGCGCACGGCCTGGGCATAGTCCTCGTCCATGGTGAAGCGCTCGTTGTCGAAGTCGACGGAGCAGCCCATGCGCTTGATCTGTTCGACGATGATGCCGCCGTACTCGTGGGTCCAATCCCAGCAGGCGTCGACAAACTTGTCGCGACCGATCTCCAGGCGGCTAATGCCCTCGCTCTTGAGCTTCTTGTCGACCTTGGTCTGCGTGGCGATACCGGCATGGTCGGTGCCCAGCACCCAGCGCGTGGACTTGCCGCGCATGCGGGCCATACGGATGATAGCGTCCTGGATGGAGTCATCGGTGGCGTGGCCCATGTGGAGCTTTCCGGTCACGTTGGGAGGCGGAATGGTGACGGTGCAGTCGCCCACACCCTCGCGGCGCTTGTAATAGCCGCCGTCGAGCCACTTCTGCAGGATCGCCGGCTCGTTGGTCAACGGATCGTAGTTCTTGGGCATTTCTTCCATATATCTCTCCCTGTCCCGCCGGCGTGTCCGCCTGCTTGGTTTTCGCTCGGTCAGGTCCTGGCTCGCACGAAGAGCACATTTAGTGCTCTTCGGCTCGTGCGGAATCTACGAAAACCAAGCAGGCGGACACGCCTTAGGTATCGATTACTTCAGTCTGAAGGTACTAACTTGACAATCTCACAGAATAGCACAGGCATACCTGCCGAAAAGGGACAGGTTTATTTTGGTAGGTTTTATCAGGGAAACGACATTTACCCATATAAAACCGACCAAAATAAACCTGTCCCTAAATGGCAGGCCCCGCGGTGGTTGCCGCGGGGCCTGGATTCAAGCTATTTACCGCAGATGCGTTGGGGCTGTTCTTCGCCCTTGACGGAGGCTTCGGTTACGACGACGCGCTCGACGCCCTCCTCGCTGGGGAGGTCGAACATCGTCTGTTGCAGCACGTCCTCGCAGATGGCGCGCAGGCCGCGGGCGCCGGTCTTGCGGGCGAGCGCCATGCGGGCGATCTCGTGCAGGGCCGCGTCGTCAAACTCAAGATCGACGTCCTCGAGCTGGAACATCTTGCGGTACTGGCGCACCACGGCGTTCTTGGGCTCGGTCAGGATCGACACCAGGTCGTCCTCGTCGAGCGCCTGCGTCTGAGTCACGACAGGCGTACGACCCACGAACTCGGGGATCATGCCAAAGGCGTTGAGGTCTTGCGGGAGCACCTGGCGCAGCAGGTCGTTCTCGTCGACCGAGGTGGGGCCGGCGATCTCGGAGTTAAAGCCCACGCCCTTGTTGCCCACGCGATCGGCAATGATCTTATCCAGCCCCACAAAGGCACCGCCGCAGATGAACAGGATGTTCGTTGTGTCAATCTGCAGCAGCTCCTGTTGGGGATGCTTGCGGCCGCCGGTGGGCGGAACGCTGGCCACCGTGCCCTCAAGAATCTTAAGCAGTGCCTGCTGAACGCCCTCGCCCGAGACATCGCGGGTGATGGAGAGGTTCTCTGCCTTGCGGGCGATCTTGTCGATTTCGTCCACGTAGATGATGCCCACCTGCGCGCGCTCAATGTCGCCATCGGCAGCGTTGATGAGCTTGAGCAGGATGTTCTCAACATCCTCGCCAACGTAGCCAGCCTCGGTGAGCGCGGTGGCGTCGGCGATGGCAAACGGCACCTCGAGGATGCGCGCGAGCGTCTGGGCCAGCAGCGTCTTACCGGTACCGGTGGGGCCGAGCAGCAAAATATTGGACTTGGCGAGCTCCACCTCGTCCATATCGTCATCAAACTGGGCGTCCATGCCCGATGCCTCGTCTAGGGCGGATACCGCGGCACCGCCCTCGATCACGCGACGGTAGTGGTTGTACACGGCCACCGACATGGCGCGCTTGGCGTCCTCCTGGCCCATAACATAGGCCGAAAGCTCGTCATAGATCTCGTGCGGCGTCGGCACGTGCGTGATGACCTGACGGTCGTCCTCGAGCTCAAAGCCCTCGGCCTCGGGGTCAACGGCGGGCTGGGACGCAGCCTGGCCGTGGTCGTTGAGGAAACCCGGCAGTTTGCCGTTGCGGGCGGCGTCCATAAAGTCCGAAGCCAGCGACTCCTCAAGAATCTCGGAACAGGCGGCGACGCACTCGTCGCAGATAAAGATGTTGGTCGGACCCTTTACGAGGCGACGGACCTGGCCCTGCTCTTTTCCGCAAAAGGAGCAACGGATGGGGTTACCGTTCTCGTCAAAGTTATCCTGCATGTTACCTGCCATCCTAGGCGTCCTTCGCGGCGAGATCGCGCGAGGTGACGATACGGTCGATCAGGCCGTAGTCGAGGGCCTCGGCAGCGGTCAGGTAGTTGTCGCGCTCGGTATCGGCCTGGACTTTCTCGATGGGCTGGCCCGAGACGTCGGACAGGATCTGGTTGAGCTCACGACGGGTCTTCTTGATCTCCTCGGCCACGATCTCGATCTCGGTCTGCTGGCCCTGGGCACCGCCGCTGGGCTGGTGAATCATGACCTTGGAGTGCGGCAGGCAGAAGCGCTTGCCCTTGGCGCCGGCCGAAAGCAACACGGCGGCCATAGACGCGGCCATACCGACGCAGATGGTGGAGACCTGCGGCTTAATGAAGTTCATGGTATCCAGAATCGCCAGACCGGAGTAGACCTCGCCACCGGGCGAATTGATGTAGAGCGAGATATCCTTCTCGGCATCCTGGCTCTCAAGATGCAGCAGCTGGGCAACGACCAGGTTGGCGCTGACGGAGTTGATCTCCTCGCCCAAGAAGATGATGCGGTCGTTGAGCAGGCGCGAATATATATCGTAGCTGCGCTCGCCGCGCGGCGTCTGCTCGATAACGTATGGCACGAGGGCGGAATCGAACTTAGCGATCATACGCATCTCCATTTCTCTTACGGACCAATAGTGGTTCTAGACAGACGTACGGTGCCCGCATGCTATGCATTGGCTGGCACCGTACGAAGCAACCGGATAACCGGCTTATAACTTTACCCCATCACGGGCGCGTCCATGCGCTCGCGGGAAAGGTGGCGAAAATTACTCGGCGTCCTTGGCGGTCTCGTCGACCTCGGTCACCTTGGCGTTCTCGACCAGGTGATCGACGGCCTTGGAGCGACGGATGGACTCACGGACGGCAGGCATGCGGCCATCGGCAATGAACTCGGCCTTGGAAGCCTCGACGTCCTTGACGCCGGCCTTCTCGAACTCGGCGTTGATGTCGTCCTCAGTGACCTCGATCTTGAGCTCACGGGCGAGAGCGTCGAGCGCCAGGGACTCACGGGCAACGTCGTTGGCCTGCTTGTGCAGGTCGCCGACGAACTGCTCCATGGTCAGACCGGAAGCGGGCAGCCAGGTGTCCAGCGTCATACCGCGAGCAGAAAGGTTAGACAGGAAGTTCTGACCGAGCTCCTCAAAGACGGACTGCTCGTAGTCGGCGTCCATCTCGTCGAGCTGCAGACGCTCGGCGAGAGCGGAAACGCAACGGTTCTCCTTCTCGGCCGGCAGGCGGGAAGCCTTGTCCTGCTCGATCTCGAGCTTGATGGCGTCGCGCATGGCGTCGATGCTGTCGAAGCCAAAGTCGGACTTGACGAGCTCGTCGGTGAGCTCGGGGGTGTTGCGGACCTTGATGCCCTTGACGGTGACCTCGACGGTGTGGGTCTCGGCCTCCTCGCCCTCCTCGGCCTCGTCGGTCCAGGTGACGGTCTTGACGTCGTCAACGTTGGCGCCGATCAGGGCCTCGTTGAGCTCGGCGGGGTTGCTGTCGCTGCCGGCGATGAGCATGCGGCCCTCGGCGGCGAAGTTGTCGGCGTTCTCGACGGCCTTGAGGTCGACGGTCACATAGTCCTCGGCCTCGACGGCGCGGCCCTCGACATCCTCGAAGGTAGCGCGGTAGTTGAGGAGCATCTCGACCTGGTTGTTGATCTCGGACTCGGTGACCTCCGCGGGAGGCATCTCGATCTCGACGGCGTCGAAGGAGGAGAGCTCAGCGGCGGGACGCAGGGAGAACTCGACGGTATAGGTGTAGTCCTCGTGATCCTTGGCGAGGTCGAGCTCCTTGTAGTCACCGTTCTTGGTGGGGACGATGTCCAGCTCGTTGAGGACGGCGGGCTCGTTGGCAGCGATCAGGTCGTTGGTGGCCTGAGCGAGGGTAGCCTCGGCGCCAAGAGCAGAGTCGATGACCGGACGGGGAGCCTTGCCGGCGCGGAAGCCCGGGAAGCGGTACTTCTTAGCGGTGTCCTTGTAGGCCTTCTTGATCGCGGCGTCGACGTCGGCGGCCGGGATGGTGACCGTAGCGGTGAGCTTGGCGTCCTTGACGTCAGAAGCGGTGATGTTCAACACGTTCCTCCTCATACTGCCCAGCTTATCTGAGGTGCTGGTACCTTTATGCAACAAAGAGTCGCGACGGCGGGAGCCGACGCAGGTGCGATGGTGCGGGCGAAAGGACTCGAACCTTCACGGGAATCCCACCAGAACCTAAATCTGGCGCGTCTACCAATTCCGCCACGCCCGCATGAGCGCACAGACTAGGAATGATAGCAGATACGAACGACAAGCGCACGCACACGTTTGTAGCTCACGACCTCACCACGAGTTACAGCGGAACAGGGTAGCTAATTTGGGACGGGGCTTTTTTAGCTACCCCCACAAGCGGGGTAGCTAAAAAAGCCCCGTCCCAAATTAGCTACCCTGCAGCCCACAATTCGGTCGAACAGTGGGCTGCAGTTTCTCCGGGCTTGTCAAAGAGCGGCGACAGCCGCGCCTCGCCTACTCCCCCAGCAGCGCTTTCTCCGGCGTGATGGGCAGCGAGCGGACCTGGTGGCCGGTGGCGTGCGCGACGGCCGAGGCCACGGCGGCGAGCGGCGTGTTGATGACGACCTCGCCGATCGACTTGGCACCAAACGGACCCGTCGGCTCGTAGCTCGGCTCAAAGGCCACGCGAATGCTGCCGATATCCAGGCGCGTGGGCAGCTTGTAGCTCATAAAGTTGCCGGTACGCAGGCGGCCGCGATCGTCATGCTCGACAATCTCGTAGAGCGCGTGGCCGATACCCTGGGCAATGCCGCCCTCGGCCTGGACGCGCGCGAGCGCCTCGTTGATCACGGTGCCGCAGTCCACAGCCGCCGCGTAGTCCACCACGGTCACCTTGCCGGTGGCCTTGTCGACCTCGACCTCGGCAATGCCGGCCATAAACGGCGGGGGTGAAACGGGCAGGCAGGCAGAGGCGTGCGAGGTCAGTGCGTCGCCACCTTCTATGTTCTTGACACACAGGTTGGCAAAGTCGCGCAGCGTAAGGTAGCGACCGCGCTCGCGAGCGGCGCGCTCGTCGGACAGGCGCACGTACTGGCCGTCGAAGACCACGTCGGCGGCGTCAACGTCCCACATCTGGGCGGCCTTGGCGCAAATCTTCCCGCGCAGCTCGGCCGCGGCGTTCTTGGCGGCAAAGCCCGTCACGTAGGTACCGGAGCTCGCGTACGAGCCGGCGTCGAACGGCGACACGTCGGTGTCTACGCCGCGCACCACAATGAGCGAGCTCTCCACGCCCAGCTCCTCGGCGGCAATCTGCGCCAGGATCGTGTCGACGCCCATGCCGTTATCGGTGGCGCCGGTGCCGATGGTAATGAAGCCGTCCTCTTCCAGGCGCATGTCGATGCCGGCGATGTCCACGTTGGAGATGCCCGAGCCCTGCATGGTGAGCGCACAGCCCAGAGCACGCACGCGGTCGCCCAGGTCCACGGCCAGCGGCTTGTCGCGCCAGGCGATCATATCCATCGCGCGCAGCAGGCAGCGGTCGAGCGCGCAGGCGTTGAGCTTCTCGTTGTAGTACTGCGGCATGATCTCGCCCTCGTGCACCATGTTCTTAAGGCGCAGGTCGGCGGGGTCCATGTGCAGCATGTCGGCGAGCTCGTTGACGGCGCTCTCCACGGCAAACTGGCCCTGGGTGGCACCGTAGCCGCGATACGCGCCGCCGCGGTTGGTATTGGTGTAGACGGCGTCCCACCTAAAGCGGCTCGCCTTCACATGGTTGTAGATGGGCAGGCTCTTGTGGCCCGAAAGGCCGATCGTCGTGGTGGCGTGCTCGCCGTACGCGCCGGCGTTGGACAGCGTATGCAGGTCGATGGCCGTGATGGTGCCGTCGTTCATGGCGCCCAGCTTGACGGTCATCTGCATCTGGTGGCGCGAGTTGCCCGCGGTGATAGTCTCCTCGCGGGTGTAGCAGCAGTAGCTCGGACGGCCGGTCTGCTGGGTCACGAACGCCACGAAGATCTCGCAGCAGCCCGTCTGCTTGGAGCCAAAGCCGCCACCGATGCGCGGCTTGATGACCTGCACCTGCGACTGCGGAATGTCAAGCGACTGCGCGACCATGCGGCGCACGTGAAAGGGCACCTGCGTAGAGGTGGTCACCGAGATGCGGCCGAACGCGTCGGTCGTCGCAAAGGCACGGAAGGTCTCCATGGGCGCGGTCTGCGTAGCCTGGCTGGTGTAGGTGCGTTCAAAGACGATATCGCTCTGGGCGAAAGCCTCGTCCAGGTCGCCATAATCGCTGGTACCGCTGCACACCAGGTTGCGAGCAACGTCGCCGCCCTGCGGGAACATAAAGGTCACGTCACCCTCGGGGTGGACCACGATGTCGTTATCGAGCGCCTGGGTAAAGTCGAGCAGGGGCTCGAGCACCTCGTAGTCGACCTTGATGAGCTTGAGCGCCTTGTCGGCGGCCTCCTCGGTCTCGGCGGCGACAATCGCCACCTCCTCGTTTTGGTAGCGCACGAGGTTCTCGAGGATCAGGCGGTCGTAGGGCGAAGGCTGTGGGTAGCTCTGACCGGCAATGGTAAAGCGGCGCTTGGGCACGTCCTCGTAGGTATAGACGCCCACGACACCGGGCACCTTCAGGGCGCGCGAGGTGTCGATGGAGCGGATCTTGGCGCGGGCATAGGGGCTGCGCTTGAGTTTAACAATGAGCGCGCCGGCGGGCACCATATCGCCGGTGTAGACCGGACGGCCCTCGAGCAGGGCCTTCGAGTCCTTCTTGGGCTGCTTGTGGGTAATCTGCTTGTAGGTAACGCCGTCAGAGCTGGTGTTATTGACCGGCAGCTCGGGCATCTCGAAGCCCACCTGTACGCCAGATTCGTTGAGGAAGCGGACGATGGCGCGCAGCTGGCTCTCGTAGCCGCTGCAGCGGCAAAGGTTGCCGGCGAGCTGGCGCGACAGCTCCTCGCGCGTGGCGACGAGGCTCGGGTCCTCCTTGGCAGCGCGGGCAAGCGCCAGCACATTCATGATGAGGCCGGGGGCGCAAAAACCGCACTGCTCGGCGCCTTCGGCAGCCATCGCGCGGGCGAGCGCCTCGGACTCGGCCTTGAGACCCTCGAGCGTGGTGATGGCATGGCCCTCGACGCGCGCGGCGGGAACCGAGCAGCTCAGCACCGGGTCGTCGTCGAGCCACACCGTGCACAAACCGCAGTTGGTGGTTTCGCAGGCGCAGCGCACCGACGCACAACCCTGCTCGCGCAGCAGCGCAAAGAGCATGGTGTCGGGGGCAATCTGAACCTTGACCTTGCGGCCGTTGAGCGTAAAGGAAAGATCGATGAGTTTGGCAGCCATTAGCGCACCTCGCTAGAATCGACGCCGGGCACGCGGCGGCAGGAATACTCGTCCGTGGCAAACTGAGGTATCTGCACGCCCTCGAGCTCGCGGGCAAGCGCGGCCGAAAGCTCGATGCCGGCGGCGCGACGCACGGCCTGCACGGCAAGCGGCGCCGAGATGCGACGGCGGTAGTCGGCCGAGCCCCACAGGTTGGTGCCGTAGCTCAGCGCGCGTACGGACGCTGCAAGGGCACACAGCTCGTCCTCGGAAGGCTGCTCGCTGGCAAGGCCGCATGCCTCACCCTGCAGCAGGGTCGCGCGCAGCGGACGGGCGCCCACGGTGACATGCCAGCTGTTGTCCCACCAGGCAGCGGTGACATTGAGCGAGGGGAAGTCGGTCGCGGCCTTGCGCACGGCCTCATAGCTCGCGCGGCAGTCGTGCTTAACGACCACGACGCGCTCGATCACGTCGCGCACGTAGCCCATCCGCACAAACTCCGCGAGCGGTACGCGGCCGGCGCCCGTCAGCTCAACATAGGAGTCCAGCGCCAGGAACGCCGAGAGCACGTCCGAGAAGCCAAAGCGACCGTAGATGCTGCCGCCCACCGTGGCGGTGTTGCGCAGCTGAACGCCCACGATGTCGTGGACGGCAAACTCAAAGACATTGTTGACAAGCGCGTTGAGCCCGACATGACGCTCGAGCTGGCGCAGGGTGCACATGGCACCGACGCGAAACTCGGTCTCGGTCTCCTCGATCTGATCGAGCCCACAGGCCGAAAGGTCAATCGCCGTCGCCACACGACGCGAACCCAGACGCATCCAGATGCCGCCGCCCACAATCTTGTTGTTGCGGTTTTTCTGCAAGAGCTCATAGGCTTCGGCCGCGTTTCCAACACGGACGTAGGTACCGAACTTGAGCACGTTCTCCCCCATCTCCTCACTTGTCCAGTACGTTTAAGTGTACCAAACGAGGGGCCGCGACCTTCCACAGCACAAAAACCTCCCTCCCATCCATAACTTGCGGTGAAATAGTTCCTGTTTTATCGCCCAGAAGCCCAAAACAGGAACTATTTCACCGCAAGTTAAGGGCGGTGCCGAGCCGAGGGAAATGGCACGTTATTCTCCATCCTCAAAAGATCAAAAAGGCTCCCGGCCGATATGGTCGGGAGCCTTAGGCGCATCAGCTGATGCCGCGTTGGGCTATATCGAGCGAAAATTTAGCAGACACCCTGGGCGAGCATGGCGTCGGCGACCTTCAGGAAGCCGGCGATATTGGCACCCATGACAAAGTTGCCCTCCTCGCCGTACTCCTTGGCGGTGTCGTCCACGTTGTGGAACATGCCGCGCATGAGCTGCTCGAGCTTGCCGTCGACCTCCTCGAAGGTCCAGGACAGGTGCTCGGCGTTCTGGCTCATCTCCAGGCCGGACACGAGCACACCGCCGGCGTTGGCAGCCTTACCGGGCATAAAGGCGACGCCGTTCTCCTGGAAGTAAGTCGTGGCCTCGATGGTCGTGGGCATGTTCGCGCCCTCGCCGACCACCTTGCAGCCGTTGGCGACGAGCGCCTGGGCGTCCTCGAGCAGCAGCGTGTTCTCGCGAGCGCAGGGCAGCGCGATGTCGCAGGGCAGCTGCCACACGCCACGGCCGTCGCCCTCGTGCCACACGGCGTTGGGCTTCTCGTCAACGTACATGGCGAGCGTGACGCCCTTGTCGTGGCCGGAGCGCTTCTTGTTGTAGACATGCTCGAGCACGGTGTAGTCGATGCCATCGGGATCCTCGACCCAGCCATGGGTATCGGAGCAAGCGAGGACCTTGCCGCCGAGCTGAGCGACCTTCTGGACCGCGTAGATAGCGACGTTACCGGAACCGTGAACGACGACGTTCTTGCCCTCGAAGGAGTCGCCGCGGCTCTTGAGGTACTCGTCCACAAAGTAGACCAGACCGTAGCCGGTGGCCTCGGTACGGGCGAGCGAGCCGCCAAAGGAGAGGCCCTTGCCGGTAAGGACGCCAGTCCACTCGTTGGTCAGGCGCTTGTACTGACCGAACATGTAGGCAACCTCGCGGCCGCCAACGCCCAGATCGCCGGCGGGAACGTCGGTGTTGGGGCCAATGTGGCGATAGAGCTCGGTCATGAAGGACTGGCAGAAGTGCATGATCTCGTTGTTGGACTTACCCTTGGGGTCAAAGTCGGAGCCGCCCTTGCCACCGCCCATGGGAAGGGTCGTCAGGCTGTTCTTGAGGATCTGCTCCAGGCCCAGGAACTTGAGCATACCCAGGGTGACCGTCGGGTTAAAGCGCAGGCCGCCCTTGTAGGGTCCAATGGCAGAGTTGAACTCGACGCGGTAACCGCGGTTGACTTGAACCTTGCCCTGGTCGTCGACCCAGGGGACACGGAACATGACGATGCGCTCGGGCTCGACGAGGCGCTCCAACAGGGCGGCCTCCTCGTACTCAGGGTGGGCGTCGAGCGCCGGCTGGATGGTGCCGAGAATCTCGGTCGCGGCCTGGATGAACTCAGGCTGCTCGGGATAGCGGGCCTTGAGCTCTTCGAGAACTTTCTGCGTGTAGCTCATGCTTCCTCCAATGATGGGAAACGAAAAGTGTCGGCCGCGGCACCCCAGGCACCGCGAGCTTTATTAACTATGGATAATATCGCAATGTTGCAGCAAAGTTTCGCATAAGCCGATAAGCAGATGTTTCGTTTTGATTACGATGCAGGTAGATAGCTTTTTGACCGCCTGACGAGCAAATCGCGTGTTTCGAAGCTGTTTCCCGCACGTTTCGAAACCACCACAAAGGTGCCTGTCCCCAATGTGGTGGTTTTGGCGAGATGCGTTGGCGGGAACGTATGTGAATCGAACACATCCAAGACGTTTTGCACGCCTCACAACGGTTTTGAGGACCGCGGGGCCCACCGGAGCCCATCCGCTCCCAAACGTGGCGGTATTTTACCAAACTAGCAGGGCGTCGTGGCGAACAGCGATACGGCAGCCCCTAACGAAGCGATCTTAGGCCGCCGGCTCCTTTGTCGAGCGTCGTAAAACGCACCGCATCCAGGTGCTCCAAGATGCTAATGGCTCGCTTGCGCGACACGCCCAGGGCCTCGCGCAGCACACTCGTGGTGACAGCGCCGCCGGCAGCCTCGATAGCCGCCGCAACGACCTCGCGCGCCTGAGCCTCGGCGGCGGCGGACAAGGCAACGTCGCGCTCGACCTTAACGATCGAGCGGTTGAGCGAAAGCTCGCGCAGGGCACGCGTCATGGTGTCGCGATCGAGTTGCAACTGCTGCCCCACCTCGGGAAGCGTCGGTGCATCGAGGCCCGCCTCGTCCAGCAGGGCCGCGATGCGCCGGCCTGCCTCGCGCACCACACGTATCGCCGCAGCGGCGGAATGTGGGTCGTAGACCTCAGACCCCTCCTGGGCGCAGATGCCGCGCGCACAGCCCTCGAGGATGAGCGCAGACGCGACGTCTTCGCCCGCTTTCGGCCAGGCGACATGCGCAACCTCGCCCGGGGTGAAGCCCGTTTGCTTGGGCGCGGCCTTATGCATGGCGACAAGCGTGTCGGCGAGGGCGGCAAGGGCGGCATCGAGCACAGCGGGGGCGGCATAGAGCTCCTCGGTCGAGCGCTCCGGATGGAGGGCGACCGCATCGCCCGACGCCACCGCGGCGTGCAGGAGCCTCGCGACTTCGACACCGGAAAGGTCGAGCGCACGGGCGGCAACGGCCGCCGGCACGGGCAGGCGCTGCAGCCCCAGCCATGCGGCAATGGCGGCGGCGCGGTCGCCGGCATCCAGAGCCCTGAGCAGCGAGACCTCTTCCGCGGAGAGGTCGCGCGAGCGGCGGCACCGCGAAAGAAGAACGCAACCGCCGCCGATAAGTACCACCGGGGAGAACGCAAGCACGATGAGACCGTCGCCCGAGCGCACGGGAAGGCGCTCCTTCAGGCGGATTTGCACGGTACGCGTCTCGCCCGGGGCAATCGGCCCCGCGCCCTCCATGAGCATGATACGGCCGAGGACCTCTGCCGTGCCCACCATCACGTGGACGCGCGTGCCGGACTCGAAGGGCACGGGCTTGGCGCCCTCGCGCCCCAGATAGGTGAAGCGCGCGATAAGCCTGAGCGTCGAGCCCTCGGCACCAGACCCGCAGAGGACCTCGCCGCGCGGAAGGTCGCCCGCGCCGTCGCCCACGATGTTGAGCGCCACGCGCTGTCCGGGCAACGCCCGAGGAGTATCGCCATGCACCTGAATCGCGCGAACGCGGCAGCGCACGCCCGCGGGACTCGAAACGAGCTCATCGCCCACCGCCACGGGGGCATCGTGAAGCGTGCCCGTGACGACCGTCCCGGATCCCTTGATGGTGAAGCAGCGGTCGATGGGCAGGCGCGGGGCCAGACAGGGGCGCACCGGGCGGGATGCGGCATCGGCCAGGAAAGAGTCGATAGCGGTATCGAGGGCAAGGCGAACGTCCTCGATACCCGCACCCGTGCGAGAGGAAACGGGCACCACGGGCGCATTGGCAAAGACGGTATCGCCGAGGAAATCCATCAAGTCGAGCTCGGCGAGCTCCGCCGTCTCGTCATCGGCCAGATCGCGCATCGTAAGCGCAACGACCATGTGCGTCACACCCAACAGCTCCAGTACGCGAACATGCTCGCGGGTCTGCGGCATCACGCCCTCAACGGCAGAAACCACCAGCAACGCAACATCCACGCCGGTAGCACCCTGCACCATGGCGCGTAGGTAGTGCGCATGACCGGGTACATCGACCAGGCCGACAAGCTTGCCGCTCGGCAGCACCAGCTCGCCAAAACCGAGCTCCGTGGTCATACCGCGGCGCCGCTCGACCTCCAGACGGTCGGGATTTTTTCCGGTCAGCGCCTCGATAAGGGCTGACTTTCCGTGGTCGACGTGCCCCGCCGTTCCAACGACAACGGGACATTCGACAAGCTCGCGCGCAGTCATCGGCGCAAACCCGCCCGCACGGCGTCGGCCAACGCAGACGCACACAAATCAAGGTCGGTATCGTGCACAAGCGTGCGAACGTCAAACAGCACCTGGTCGTGCTGTACGCGCGTCACAACCGGCGTATCGGGCTCCTGAACCATAGCGCGCTTCAGGCCATCGACGGACAGGCGCCCATCGACGGGGCAGACGGCAACGCAAAAGGTTGGGAGCTCGACGGTCGGCAGCGAGCCACCGCCCGGGGCAGAAGCGCCTTCGACAACCTGCAGCTCCACCGCCTCCTCGCACTGAGAGTCACGAAGCTTGCGCAGCATGCGGTCATGCAGGCGCTTGGCCTGACGCTCGAGCGGAGCCGGCGCGCCGGAAAGCATGTTGAGCACCGGGATCTCCCGATGCGCTGTATCGGGACCGGTCACATACAGACGCAGGGTAGCCTCGAGCGCCGCGAGCGTGAGCTTGCCGGGGCGAAGCGCGCGCATAAGCGGATGAGAGGCGCAGGCAGCGATAACCTGGGTACTGCCGAGGATAATGCCCGCCTGCGAAGCACCAAGCAACTTGTCGCCCGAACACGAGACAACGTCGACGCCAGCGCAAAGCGAAGCGGACGTGGGCTTCTCCCCCGCATCGGCAAGCACCCCGTCTGCCAGCAAAGCGCCCGAGCCTTGGTCCTCGTAAAGCAAAAGCCCGTGCTCGTGCGCCAGTGCAGAAAGCTCCGCCGCGGAAACCTCCTCGTGGAAGCCCTCGATACGGTAGTTGGAAGGATGAACTTTCAGGATCATCGCCGTGTTGGGCGTAATGGCGCTTTGATAATCGTCCAGATGCGTGCGGTTGGTGGAGCCCACCTCGACAAGCTTGGCACCCGAAGCCGCCATGATGTCGGGGATACGGAAACTGCCTCCCACCTCGACAAGCTCGCCGCGGCTCACGATTACCTCTTTGCCGCATGCATGCGCGGCAAGCACCAACAGCACCGCCGCGGCGTTATTGTTGACAACCAAGGCGTCCTGCGCCCCCGTGAGTGTGCGCAGCAGGCGCGCGGCATGCTCCTTGCGGCCCCCGCGAGCACAGGTCGCGACGTCGTACTCGAGCGTGCTGTAGCTGCGGGCGACGTCGGTCACCGCCTGCACCGCTGCGGGAGCGAGCGGAGCACGGCCCAGATTGGTGTGAATCACAACGCCTGTCGCGTTGACGGCGGGACGCAGGGTCGGCAGCGACAGACGGTGGCACCGCCGCTCAATGGCCAAGGCGAGCTCGCGCTTGTTCCTCGCGGGGACGCCGGAGCGAATCGCCGCGCGCTCGGCATCGAGCTCAACATCGATCGCCTCGCGCACGATCGTATCGCCCGCATCGCCGGCAGCCTTCATGACCGGCCACTCCGCCAGCAGCTCGTGGACAGCGGGAATGGAGCGCAGGCGGTCGCGCACCTCGGCGGGCATGGATTCGCAGTCGCTCATGGAAAGCCTTTCGACATATTCAATAAAAAGCAGGTCCCCCACGATCATCGTCGGCCACCAAATGGCGACGCGCATGCAAAAGGGACAGGTCCATTATGGCAGCTCATGGCAAGACGGCGCAGCGCCTCGTCCAAACCCGCCAAAATAAACCTGTCCCTCTTTGGTCGGTTATGCCATGGGGCCTTTAGGCCTCCCTGTTGGCGTAGATAAACCAGTAGCCCAGCGCAACGATCAGGGCGCCGCCCACGATATTGCCGAGCGTGGCGACGGAAAGATTGAGCGCCAGGCCCGCCGCGTTGAGGGCGTCGGCGCCGGCGACATCAACTCCATAGCCGCAGGAGTGCATCAAAATACCCATGGGCAAAAAGTACATGTTGGCAACGCAGTGCTCAAAACCGCAGGCCACAAACGCGGCAATGGGCAGCAGAATGCCCACGACCTTGTCGATCACGGTCCTGCCAGCGGTACCGATCCATACAGCCAGGCACACAAAGATGTTGCACAGAATGCCGCGGAAGAAGATGGTGACGGCGTCAATCGAAACCTTACCGGCGGCGACGCTCACCATGGTGTTGGCGACGGCCTCGCCGTTGAGCTTGTAAATAGCTGCCATGTAAACCAAAAAGACGACGAACAGCGCGCCGGCAAAGTTGCCGATCCACACAGCGACCCAAGCCTTGAGCATCTGGGCGAGCGTGATCTTTTTGCTCTTGAGCGCGCAGACCATAAGCGAGTTGCCGGTAAACAGCTCCGCGCCGCAAATGAGCACGAGCACCAGACCCAGGCAAAAAGCAAGGCCACCCACAAAGCGCTGGGCGCCCCAGCCAAGCGTGGGATCGCTCAAAAAGACCGTGAAGAACAGGCCGCCAAAGGCGATGAACGCGCCGGCGAACATGGCAAGCATAAAGGCCTTCGAGGTCGGTAGATTGGCCTTGGTAACACCGGCAGCCTCGGTCTTGGCCTCGATCGCGGCGGGCGCCAGGCAATCGGGGGTGGAATATTCTGCCTTGGAATCTGCCATGTCGATCACTTCTTTCTTACGTTGTGGGACAAGCATTGCCAAAGCACATGTCCCGCGCCGGATGGTCAAAACAAAACAGGCCAGAAGTAAACGTACCTCTGACCTGCAAATTACTTGGAGCGACGGGTTCGTCACCCGGTACTCTCACAAAAACGGCCTTGATCCCAAAAAGAATCAAAGCCGTTAACCAATCTTGTGGAGCGGGCGACGGGAATCGAACCCGCGTCATCAGCTTGGAAGGCTGGGGTTCTACCATTGAACTACGCCCGCAAGATATGGTCGGGACGACAGGATTTGAACCTGCGACATCCTGCTCCCAAAGCAGGCGCGCTACCAAACTGCGCCACGTCCCGAAGGTGTTGAGCAGCTAAGGTCTAAACCTTGCGTGTCCCAAAGCGAAGGAAATTATAGGTGAGACTCCCCGCCTGTGCAAGCGACGATACCCTAGCTCCTCGAATGTGCGACAAACCGGCTATGGAGCAGACCGATCACAAAGGCAACCACGGCAACCGGTGCCCACGCAGCGCCGATATCTGCCAGCGGCAACGCATCGAACGGTAGCCACGCGCCCGCAAAGAACGCATCGCGGACCGAAGTGATTACGCTCTGCACCGCGACAACGCCGCCGACCCAGACCCAAACCTGCGGATGTGCGTCGCAAAAGCCGTGCACCAGGCCCATCAGCACCAGCACAATGGCAACGGGATACAAGGCGTTGAGCATGGGCACCGAGAACATAAGGATCACGTCGAGGCCCACGTTGGAAAGCACGCACGAAAATGCGGCGAACACAAAGGCGAGAACCGCAAAAGGACGGCGCATGGCCTCCTCGGAAGCCTCCGCTCCCCCTTCGACCACATACGTCTCGCAGAAGTAACGCGAGCAGCAGCTGATAAGGCCGATGCACACGTTCATGCAGGCGAGGAAAAAGATCGCAAAGACCACGACCGTGCCGGCAAGACCAAAATGCATAGAGGCCGAACGCGCAAGGATAGCGGCGCCGTTGGTAGCGTCGGGCATCACGGTGCCGAGCTGCATACCGGCAAGGCCCAAGCCGCAGTAGATGATGGCCATGAGCACGCCGGCGATAACACCAGAGCGCGAAATCTCGAAGGCCACACGCTTGTCATCGGTAACACCCAGCTCATGAATGGTCTCGGCGATGATGATGCCAAAGGCGAGCGACGCGAGCAGGTCCATGGTCTGATAGCCGGTCAAAAAGCCCTGCACGGCAGCACCGGCATTATAGGGAGCCTGTGGCGCGGCAGCGGGACCCAGCGGCGAGACCACGGCAGCGCCCACGACCAATACGATAAGGGCGATGAGCGCGGGGCCCGTAATGCGGCCGAGTACGCGCGTGATGACGCCGGGACGCAGCGTGAGCGCAAATGCGACGATAAAGAACCCGACGGCAAACACCAGGCGAGCCGTGGCGAGCGAGACGCCCTCGGGCAGCAGCGGCACCAGCATCTCGAAGGCCGTGGAGCTCGTGCGCGGAATGGCCAGGCACGGGCCGATAGCCAGATACACCGCCGCGACAAAGAACTCGCCAAATTTGGGGTGCACGCGGCCGGCAAGCTCGCGCGCCGTTCCGGCAAGTGCCACGGCGATAAAGCCCATAACGGGCAAGCCGATGGCGGCGATGAGAAAGCCAAGCATGGCGACCGGCGTGGCAGAACCTGCCTGCAGCGCCAGCAGCGGCGGAATAATGAGGTTGCCGGCGCCAAAGAGCATCGAGAACAGGGCGATACCGACGGTAACGACATGGTCGGAGCGCAGGCCGCGCGGCGCGGATGAGGCCATGGGACCACCTTTCGGGTCGAAACAAAAACGGGACGGGCAAAAGGCCCATCCCGCAAGTATATACGGTTTAGTAAGCTAAATCGCGCAAAGCTTCAATCGCGGCGTCAACTTCCTCGTCCGTGTTGAAATACCCAAACGAGAAGCGAACGACACCCTGGCGCTCGGTCCCCAACGCGCGGTGCATGAGCGGAGCGCAGTGAGCACCGGGGCGCGTCGCAATCCCCCACCCTTGCATGAGCGCATCCGAAATCTCGGCAGAATCGATATCGCCCACGTTGAGCGAGACGATCGCCGAGCGTGTGGGCAGGTCAAACGCACCGTAGAGCTTAATCCCTGGAATCTCGCGTACACCGGCAAGGAAGCGATCAGCGAGCGCACGCTCGTGGGAAGCAATCGCCTCGACCCCACCCTGGGCCTCGATAAAGTCGAGGCCGGCAGAAAGGCCGGCGATACCGTGACCGTTGAGCGTGCCCGCCTCAAGGCGCGTGGGCCACTCCCGCGGCTGCAGCGCATCGAAGCTGTGCACGCCCGTGCCGCCCATGGCCCAAGGAGCCACGTCAATGCCCTCCGCCACGGCCAGGCCACCCGTGCCTTGAGGTCCCATGAGCCCCTTGTGGCCGGTAAAGCACACCACGTCGAGCCCCATGGCCCGCATATCGATATGCGCCGTGCCGGCAGACTGCGAGGCATCGACGATCACCAGCGCACCGGCAGCATGGGCCATAGCGGCCACGCGTGCAATGTCGACCGCGTTGCCGGTCACATTGGAGGCGTGCGTCACCACCACAGCACGCGTGCCCGGCGTGACCAACCGCTCGAGCTCATCGTAGTCGAGCACGCCGTTCGCGTCGCAGCCCGCGTGCTCAACGGTCACGCCCTGCTCTGCCGCCAGGCGGTTGAGCGGACGCAGCACGGAGTTGTGCTCGAGCACCGTTGTGACCACGCGGTCGCCGGGGCGCACCACGCCATTGATGACGGTGTTGAGCGCCGTGGTGGAGTTGGGCGTAAAACAAACATGGTCAGCACGCGGGCAGCCCAGCAAGCGCGCAAGCTTGGCGCGACAGCCGTGGATGGCACGCGCCGCGTCGAGGGCACCCGACGTGGCGCCGCGCCCGGCATTGCCGAGCGAGCACATCGCCTGCGTCACGGCATCGATGACCGCCTGCGGCTTGTGCATGGTCGTCGCCGCGTTATCCAGGTAGATCATCGCACGACCTCCCACATATCAATCACGGTATAGCCCTCGGTGGGAACGCCCGCCGCGGCAAGTTCGCTGCGCAGCAGCTCCTCATCGGCAGGCAACGCCTTCCACGCCAGACCGCAGCCGGCAGCGACCTCCCCGGGCACGGGAATCGTTCGCCCGGGAAGGCCGCGCTCGATGCACAGGGACTCGCAACCCATGGCGGCCGCCGTGGTGGGAAACGTGATGACAAGCGCCGGGCGCTTCTCCCTCATGGCAACTCCAACCAATACGCTACGGGCGCACGACGCGCACGGCCTGCTCCATCTTCTCCACGATCACATACATGTTGGTGACCTCGCCCACCGCAAGCTGGTCTTTAATGCCATAGTGGTCGAGACAGGTACCGCAGGTGAGAATCTCGACACCCTGCTCGGCCAGGCCCTTCAGGTCGTCGAGCACTGGAGATCCCTCGACGGTCAGCTTGGCACCGCCGTTGTAGAACAGCATAGTCGCGGGCAGCTCCTCCTGCTGCGTCACGGCAAAGATGAAGGCCTTCATGAGCTTGTGGCCCAGCACGTCGTCGCCACGGCCCATGCAGTCGGTGTAGACGGAAATGACGAGCTTGCCCTTGCCGGCGCTGGCGTCGCAGAAAGCGGCACCGTCCTGCTCGGGGTCCGCAACGGCCACGGCACCGGCGGTCGCGACACTCACGTGCCACTCGGCGTTCGAGATCTTCTCGACCGAAGCCGTGCAGCCCTTCTCCTGCGCCATCTTGGAGATGTTCTTGACGGCGGTCTCGTTGTCGACCGAGGTCACCACGGCACCCTCGCCATCAAGCTGTTTGAGTGCCTTAAGCGTCTTGACGACGGGCAGCGGGCAGGCATCGCCCATGGCATTGACTTCAATCTTGATAGACATAGCTACATCCTTTCAAAAGGGACCGCCCAGAACAGTAGGCGGTCGCATAAACGGTTTTCTTTAATGCACAACGCGAACAGCAGGACCGCTCGGCATCGCCTCGCACACGCGCCCGATAACGGCGGCGATGCACCCCTCGGCATCCAGGCGACGCGCAAGCTCATCCACATCCGCCGCGGGCGCCGCGATAAGCAGGCCACCAGACGTCTGCGGATCGTACAGCGCGTCGAGCATGCCCGGCTCCAGGTCCTCGTCGGCAGCCACACGCGGGCCAAAAAAGTCCTGGTTGCGGTAGGAGCCCGCTGGGATAATGCCCAGACGTGCCATGTCGAGCACCTGATCAAAGAGCGGCACCGCCCCCGACGCAAGCTCAACCTGCACGCCCGAGCCCTCGGCCATCTCGCACGCGTGCCCGATCAGGCCAAAGCCCGTGACATCGGTGCAGCCGTGAAGCTCAAGTCCCTCGGCCAGACGAATCGGCGCCTCGTTGAGGGTGCGCATCGAGTCAAACATGGCTGCGGCCTCGTCCTGCTCGATGAGCTCGCCCTTAATGGCCGTGGTGATGATGCCAGAGCCGATCGCCTTGGTCAGCAACAGGACATCGCCAGCGCGCGCGCCGCTGTTGGCGAGCATGCGGTCGAGCGAGACAAAGCCGCTCACGGACAGGCCGTACTTGGGCTCGTCGTCGTTGATGGTATGGCCGCCCGCGATAGAGCAACCGGCCTCGACGCACTTATCGGCACCGCCTGCCAAAATCTTGCCGGCAACCTCAACGCCCAGGCAGCTCGGGATGCACAGCAAGTTCATGGCATGGCTCGGCCGCCCGCCCATGGCGTAGATGTCCGACAGCGAGTTGGCCGCGGCGATCTGGCCAAACAGGAACGGGTCGTCGACCATCGGCGGGAAGAAGTCGATGGACTGCACGAGCCCCAGGTTCTCCCCTACGCGGAAGACGCTCGCATCGTCGGAGGTATCGAACCCCACGAGCAGGTTGTCGTTATGCACATTGGGTAAGTCGCCCAGGACCTGGGCGAGGGCTCCAGGAGCCAACTTAGCGGCTCAACCGCTCGCGGCAGTCATAGACGTGAGCTTAATCTGATCGTCAGGCATCGATACCTCCCCTCATCGGTCAATCATTTTCTCTCAGTATACGCATGAATGCGAGCCCAAGGCGGATGCATTAATTGAGCGCCTGTGCGCGAATCGCCGCGCCGATGGCACCGGCAAAGCGAGCCTGGGGCGAGGTGGTCACCGGCGACCCCAGTAGCTCGCCCAACCGCTCCACAACGTAGGCGTTCTCGCACAGGCCTCCCGTCAGGTAGTACGGAGCACCCGCCGCCTGCCCGGCCATGGTCGCCACGCGCGAGACCACGCTGTCGATCACACCACGGGCGATGTTCTCGCGCGGCTCACCGCGACCGATCAGGCTGATGACCTCGCTTTCGGCAAACACCGTGCACATGCTGCTGATCTTGGTAGGCTCGCCGGAACGCGCCAGGTCGGCCATCTGCTGCTGGGAAATGCCCAGGCGGTCGGCCATGATCTCCAAAAAGCGCCCCGTGCCGGCGGCGCACTTGTCGTTCATGGCAAACTTGGCCACGCGGCCACTTTTAAGCTGAATGACCTTGGTATCCTGGCCGCCCACATCGATCACGGTGCCATGGTCACCAAACAGACGCACGGCACCGGTACCGTGGCAGGTGATCTCGGTCACGACCTTGTGCGCATAGGGCACGGCGACACGACCGTAGCCGGTCGCGATCACGCGCACGTCGTCGGCTGTCACGCCATAGCCGGCCGCTGCCAGTGCCTCGCGCAGCCGCTCGGAAGCATCGACCGAGGAGAACCCGGTTGGCTGCACGCACGTCCACGCCAATGAACCCTCCCCGTCGACCACAGCAGCCTTAGCCGCCGTAGACCCGATATCAATCCCGATCCCTATCATGGCTCTCTCCTAATCAGCAAGAAAATCAAACGATCAGACACTGCTGCAACAACGGCCCTCTGGCGTCTGAGGTGCCCGAGATTCCGAGCGACAAGCCCGACGAAGCGTACTCAAGGTACGCGAGGAGGGTTGGAGCCGGAAGGTCGGGTGCCTCAGACGTCAGAGGGTTTCGATAAAGGCGGCGATACGCGTCTCAATCTGGCCCATGTCACCGTTGCTGTAGTCGGTCTCGATCTTCATATACGGAATACCCGCACCCTCGACAGCCTCCTGCATGCGCGCACTCTCCACGTTAAAGGTGTGGCAGGCCTGCAGCACGCTCTCCACCACGCCATCGACATGATACTTCTCGCACATGGCCAGCGTGTTTTCCATACGACCGTCGTTGGGCGTCATGACCGAGCAGTTGATGTCAAGGTAGCGGTCGGCGATGGCGCGCAGGATATCGGGAGCCTCCGGGTCGATCATCATGGCGGCCGTGCGCTCGCCCGAGCAGTCGTCCATGCACGCGACCACACCGCCGTTGGACTCGATAGTACGGCCTATCTTGTTGATCACGCCTCCCACCGGGCAGCCGGTGATCAGAATGCGCTTGGCATCCGCCGCAACCGGGCGCTCGCCGGCCTCGTAGGCCTCGCGCAGCTTGGCGACCTTTTGCTCCAGCTGCTCCGTATAGGCCACGATATCAAAGCTGAACGTACCGGCAAACATGGTGCTCATCAGGTCGACGCCGCTCATGGCCGCCGGCTGGTTGGCCTGCAACGCAAACATCTCGAGCTGGGCGGCACGCAGGCGGTTGCGACGACGCACGGCGGCGCGCAGGTCATCGTCGGTGATCGTGATGCCGTAGAAGTTCTCGAGCTCCTCCTTGAGCAGGCGGCACTCCTCGTACCAGCCCTCACGCTCATAAGCGCGATCGCGGCCCTGCGGAAGATGCAGGATGTGCGTGCGCTTGAGCTCGTTGAGCAACTCGTACATTTTCTTTTTGCCGTCGCAGGTGGTCTCGCCGATGATCATGTCGCTAAAGTACGTAAACGGGCACTTTTGCGAGTAGGCAAAGCCGTACGTCGATTTGATGAGCGGACACAGATTTGCCGGCAGCACCTTCTCGGCCTCGGGAATCACCTCATCGGACGTACCGCACAGAGCCACGCTCGCAGCCCCCGCGGCATCGATAATCTCGAGCGGCGTATAGCTGCACAAAAAGCCGACCAGACGATTACCCGCCTGTTTATAATCCTTGACGCGAATGAACGCCGCCTTGCGTTGCTCGTTGAACTCCTCAAACGTGCTGGGCAACGACTGCTCAATATTTTCCGACATATAACTCCTAAACCTTTTAACCAACCAAGGAAACGGCTTTCCCAGGTGCCCGAGGTTGCCGTGAAAGAGGCGCGCCGCGTACTTTGGCACGCAAGCGACGGTTTGAACGGCAAGATCGGGTGCCTAGGGAAGCCGCCGGGACGGATAGCCCTAAATGGTTTCCAAGAAAGCCTCAATTCTGGTTTGCAGTTGGCCTGCATCCTCACCGGCGTAGTCGGTCGTGATGTGCATAAACGGAATGCCGGCTTCCTCGGCGGCCTTCTCCACGGCAAACGACTCCATCTCGTAGAGCGTGCAGAACTGCAGGGCCACGTCGACGATGCCGTCGGCGTGCAGGTCCTTGGCCATCTGGACAATGTCCTTCATACGCTGGTCGTTGGGCGTAAAGACGGCGCAGTTGATCTTAAAGTAGCGCTCGGCGATGGCATCGAGCATCTTGTCAACCGTCTCACCGGACTCGTCGACCAGGTCCTTGTAATAGCGCGAACCCGTGCAGGACTCCTCGCCTACCACAACGCCGCCGGCATTCTCGATGAGGTTGAACAGCTTCCAGTTGGGCACGGCCATGGGCGTGCCGGTGTACAGGATGCGCTTGGTCCCCTTGGGCGCCACGCCCTCGCCGGCCTCGACACGCTGCTCGCACTCAGCCGCCATATCGTTGATGGCCCCGGTCAGACGCGGCGTGTCGTCCATAAAGGCGGCCTGAACGGTCAGCAGACTGTCGAGACCGCTGATGGGCGCTGGGTCGGCAGCGCGCGTGGCAGCGAGGCGCTGCAGGGCGCGACGCTTCTCATTGACGGCGCGGATGGCGGCCTTCAGACGCTCAGGCGTAATCTTGACGCCACACTCTTCCTCGATCTTGGCTGCGAGCTTCTTGACCTCGGCCTTCCAGGTCACGAGCGTCGACTCGTCGTGTACGTTGGGAATATCCATGACGTACATGTTCTTTTGCGTGGCAAAGAACTCGTAGGCCTTCTTCTTGCCATCGCAGGTGTTCTCGCCTACCACCAAGTCACTCGACTCAATGTAGGGGCAGACCTCGCCCAGCTTAAAGCCGGCAAAGCTCTTGATGAGCGGACAAGTGTTGCGCGGCAAGTGCTCCTCGACCTTGTCGGTCGCCCAATCGGCACCCGAGCACAGACCCACGGGGATACCGTCGCAGGCGAGCACAATCTCCTCGGGCACGTAGACGCAGAAGCTGCCCACGATCTTGGTGGCCTCGCCGGCCTCCTTCTTGTCGAGCATCTCCTTAATACGGCCGCTGTGGATGTTGGTGGCGACAAAATCCAGGTAGGACGTGGACTTGGGGCGATTGTTCTGCGTCAGGAAAATATCGCCGTACATCTGGCCCACGGCGCCCAGCAGCATGTCGTGGTCGGCAAGATTCATGCCGAGGCTCTCCCACATCGGATGGAAATCAATTTCTTCAGCCATAACGGTTCCCCTCTCGAACCAAAAACGGATAACAGCGGTATCGATGCACGACGGACGGCGATTGCCCGACCGTGCTCAAACCCGGAATTTTAGGGAACCTGCTTTGCGGTCGATTATTTAGTTGTGCGTCGTCTCTCCCGGAGCCGTGAACATACCTGCTCATATGCGGCTCCGAGCCATATATAGGGCACGCGCGGCAACGCGGCGAATGTATGTCGTCTGCGGCATGTGCGCACCTTCCTTTACAAGTTGAGGTCAACTATACCAACGGTCATCGACCATGCGAACACCGTTGACATTCGTACGACAGCGTCGTGTGCCTTCGTTTAATAAATAATTATCTTGATTGATAAGAGTTTGTCATTCCTCATTCGGCGAACGGCAAAAACAAAGCCGCCGAGGCTTATATTCCCCGACGGCATTACCCGGCGCTATCGACAAACCAAATGGATCCTGCTGGCATCAAAATGCATGCGCAGCGTCTCGCCTGCTTGCGGCAGCTCGTCGACAGGCATGCGCACTTTGTTGACCTTCCACTGCAGGCGCGTCGGCGCGTCGGCGCGCGGCACGTCCAGCAGCACCAGGCGCTCAAAACGTGAATCGCTCACGCGGGCCACATGCAGGTCGTAGCTGTTGCGACCCCGCTCAGCACGGTTGTCCACATGGAAGTAGCTCGCACGAATACCCAGGTACGCCACGTTATCGGGAACCTCACGGCCCACGTTGAAGGTCATGCCCCAGTCGAGGGCCTCAACTTCTTCGTCGCCGATCTTGCGCGCGCGGCTCGTATTCTTGCAGCCCGTCAGGCGCAGCGCAGCCAAGGTTTGCGGCCGGCGGACCACGTCCTCGACGGAGCCGATCTCCTCCATATGCCCGTCGTGCATCACACAAATGCGCCGGCACAGGCGGCACGCTTCGTCGATGTCGTGGCTCACGTAGAGCACGGTACGGTTGCACACATCGAACAGGTCGAGCATGTTCTGTTCGAGCGCGCTCTTGAGATACGCGTCGAGCGCGCTCATGGGCTCATCGAACATAAAGATGCCCGGATGCGCCGCCACCATGCGCGCAAGCGCCACGCGTTGCTGCTGACCGCCCGAGAGGCGCACGGGGTAGCGGTCGACAAAATCGGCCAGACCGAAAATGCCCAGATAACGCTCGGCGAGCTTTTTGCGCGCGGCGGCGTCACCCGCATCCTTAACACCGGCGCAAACGTTATCGGCCACCGTCATGTTGGGAAACAGCTGATAGTTTTGGAACAGTAGGGCGCATTTTCGCTCCTGGGGCGACAGGTTGATACCCGCCGCCGAGTCAAAAAAGGTCACGCCGTTGACGACGATCTTGCCCTCGTCGGGTGTCTCCACGCCGGCAATGCAGCGCAACGTGCAGCTCTTGCCGCAACCCGAGGCGCCCAGCAGCGCCACACGCTCCTCGCCGGCATCGAGCTGAATGTCGAGGGTAAAGCCCGGATAGCGCTTTTTGATATCCAGAACGAGCGACATGGCTTATCGACCTCCCTTTGCGACCGCGCCATCGCGCATAAGCTCGGCCAGCGCCTCGCGATCGATACGCAAGGCATCACCGCCCACCGGGTCAAGCGAATCGCCCTGTCCGGCGAGCTCTTTGGCCTGCTTGCGCTCCGCACGGGAAAAGCCCCGCTCGCGATACTTTTGAGAATGCGCCGTGTACATGTTGATGAATAGGATGACCAGGAAGCTGAACGCTATTACGACCACGACCCAAAAGAGAGCCACCGACGTATTGCCGCCCATCCACTCAAAGTAAATCGCAATGGGAATGGTCTGCGTAATGCCGGCGTAGTTGCCCGCAAAGAACAGCGTGCAGCCAAACTCGCCCATCGCGCGAGCGAAGGCGAGCACCGTGCCCGCCGCGATTGAGGGCCAGCCGAGCGGCATCATAAGCTTGGTGAAGATGCGAAGCTCGGACCATCCCAGGGTTCGTGCGGCGTCGAGCATCTGCGTGTCGAGGCTCTCGAAGGCTCCGAGCGCTGTGCGGTAGACCAGCGGAAACGACACAACGACGGCCGAAATAACCGCCGCGGGCCAGGTAAAGACGATCGAGATGCCGCGCGCGATCAGCCACTGGCCCACCCCGGTCGAGCGGCCAAACAGCATGAGGAGCAGAAAGCCGCAGACCGTGGGCGGCAGCACCATAGGAATCGTAAAGACCGAATCGAGCAGGCCCTTGATGCGACTCGAGGTACCCATAGTCTTCCACGCGGCAAACAAGCCCAGCGCAAAGGAGATCAGCAGGGCAAGGCCGCTCGTTTTGATAGACACCCAAAACGGGCGGTAGTCGATGCCGCCTAAAAAGGAGGCCAGAGAGGTCAAGGGCCCCTGCTCATCCCGCAACACGACAGACGATGCCTCTACCATTTGAGCGCTATCAAGCCAACGCGCGCCGCCCTTGGCATCACCCGAGGCCGATGCAATCACCACATAGCGGTCCCCATCCGCACCGCGCTCGTCAAAGCCATAGGTATAACCGCCGGCATCAAACGTTGTTTCCGCCGTAACATACCAAGGAAGATCAACGTCTCCTAGCTGCGCACCTCCCATGGAGTTTGCGCTGTCGAGCTCGCAGACGAGGGCCTTGAGACCCGATACGCACTCGTTGTCCTGCGGATCCAATCCAAACTTCTCGACCGCCTTGGGCGATATCCACACCACAACGCGATCGGCAGCAGGCGCCACTACAAGGTCCACGTCCTCGTCAACGGGAAACCGGAAGCCCTCAGGCTGGCCCTCCATGGCACGAGCGGTCCCCTTGGCCAACCGCTCAAAACCCTCGATCCCATAGGAAAGCCCATGAGCGGTCGCAGCAACCTGGGCCCCGTCCTCAGCGTCCCCAGCAAACGCAAATCCCGGCACCCAGCAAAGCGCGAAGGTCAAAGCACAGGCGACAAGCATGCGGAATCTATTAAGCACGAAAAGCTCCAAGCGAATACAAGGACGGAGTGAAACACAAAACGATGGAATTATCGCGCCAAGCCGCACTACGCGGAAAGCTCAAAGCCGTACTTAGCCCAAATCTTCTGAGCCTTCTTGTTGGACAGGCAAAAGTCGATGAACGCCTTAGCCTCGTCGGCATGTTCGGAGCTCTCGGCAACGGCGCCCGGATACACGATGGGCTTGTGCGAGTCCTCGGGACACACGAACGCCTCCTCGATGCCGTCGTAGCGGAAGATATCGGAGCTGTAGACAAAACCGGCCACGCAGTCGCCTGTGGACACATAGGCGGCAGCGGTACCAACTTTGTCGGCCAGTGCGACCTTGTCGGCGATCTCGGGAGCATACTCGCCGTCGTCGCCTTCGGTGCCGGTGTAGAGGCCCACGGAAGCCAACGCCTGGTTGGCGTACTTGCCGGCGGGGACGGTCTTGGCGTCGCCGATGGCGATCTTGCCGTCCAGATTCGCGACGTCGGCGATGGCCTCGACCTTGGTGTCGGAGCCCTCGGCACGAATGATCACGAGGTCGTTGACGAACATATCCTCACGCGTGTCGGCATCGACGAGCTCGACGGTCTCAGCGTCATCCATGGTGCCCTTGGAAGCGGTGATGAGCACGTCGACCGTGGCACCGGCACGCATCTGCTCAACGAGGTCGCCGGACGCCTTAAACTGCGTGTCGGCAAAGGTGGTACCGGTCTGCTCGGTGTAGAGCTTCTGAACCTCGGGCAAAGCCTTCTCGAGCGAGTTGGCAGCAAAGACCTGCAGCTCGACGGTTTCCTTCTTGGAAGAGGCCTTGGCGGAGCCGGCATCGGAGCCGGTCGCCTCAGGCTCCTTGTTGCCGGAGCAGCCGGCAAGCCCAAGGCCGGCAGCGGCGACAGTAGAGAGCGAGACGAATCCGCGGCGAGAAACCATATCGAACATGTTCAACCCTTTCGGACCTTGTGCCCGGGTACCCCACCGCGGGCTTTATTCTGTAATTAAATTATACTTCGGTGCGAATAATGATTATGAGAAATTATTCTCTTATGAGAATATAGCTTCAGGCATGCCTACAGAATGCCGTCCCCTTGGGCGCAAATAAAAAGCGGAGCAGCCGTTCAGGTCGCTCCGCCGCAGGTAAATCGCTTAGTTGGTATGTCCGCCGCCCGCTGTCATCTGAGCCGCATGCTCCAGCTGGTCCGCTATGGCCTCCCAGCTTTCGCGAGCGGCCTTCGTAGAACCGGGAAAGTTTACGACAAGTGTATGACCTCGTTGCATGCAAATAGCGCGCGAGAGCATGGCGCGGCGCGTCTTGGTCATCGAGTACGCACGGATCGCCTCGGCAATACCCGGCACCTCGCGATCGCAGACGGCACGCGTCGCCTCGGGCGTCACATCGCGCATCGAAAGCCCCGTGCCGCCGCAGGTGAGCACGACATTGGCGTGGCACTCATCGGCGGCTTCCACAATAGCATCACCAATCTCGCTGACGTCATCGCGCGCGACCACATGCGAGGCGACCGTCCATCCCTGCGCCTCGATAAGCTCCTCGAGTGCGGCACCGGCCTCGTCCTGGGCAAGGCCCCGCGTATCCGAACACGTCACGATCGATATCTTCAGCTCCATAGCATTCCTCCTACAACACGGCGCCCTCAGGCAGGTCGACACGCACGACATCCACGACGTCGCCCGCCTTGAGCTCGCACGGACCTTCGTCAATACGCAACAGGCAGTTGGCCCGCTGCATCGTGCCGAGCAACGCCGAATTCTGCGTCTTGGCCTCGGTCACCAACAGCTCACCGGTCTCGGAGTCGCGCAAAACCGTGGCGCGATCGAAGAAGCGGCGATGCTGTCGCTTTTTCACGCCGTGCGTGAGCGTCGCCTGCTGCACGGGACGCGCCCCCTCGGCAAAACCGCGCATCTTGCGAATCGCCGGGCGCGCGAGCATCTCAAAGCCCACATACGCCGCCGCGGGATTGCCCGAAAGCCCCAGATACGGCTTGCCGCCGAGCAAGCCAAACGTGATGGCCTTGCCCGGACGCATCGAGATGCGGTCAAACAGCACCTCGCCCTCGCGCCGGACGAGCGCCGTCACGAAATCGTAATCGCCCGCCGAGGCGCCACCGCTCGTAATGACAAAATCGCACTCCTGCACGGCACGATGCACCAGCTCGGCAATCGCCTGCTCATCATCGGGCGCAATGCCGTAGAACACGGGCTCGGCTCCTGCATCGAGCGCCTCGGCCATCAACGCCGACGAGTTGGAATCGCGAATCTGACCGCGCGCCGGTACCTTACTCGGTGTGACCAGTTCCGTCCCCAGCGAGATAATGCCCACGCGCGGAGCGGCGTGCACCTTCACGCTCGCATACCCGGCGCTCGCCAGCAAGCCGGCGCCCGCCGGTGCCACAACCTCGCCGACACGCATCACAATATCGCCGGCATGCGCCTCCTCGGCGGCAGAGCGAACGTTCTCCCCCACCTTGGCAGGCGCCGAGAACCTCACACGCGAGCCCTCGTTGCCGTCGCCATCGAGCACATCGACGATCTCGTACTTCACCACGGCATCGGCACCTTCGGGTACCGGCGCGCCCGTCATGATGCGGACCGTCTCACCCGCGCCGATTGCGCCCTCAAACACACGGCCCGCGGCCTCGTGTCCGATAACGTCGAGCGTCACCGGCGCCTCGCCAGATGCCCGCGCCAAGTCCGACGAGCGCACGGCATATCCGTCCATAGCGCTGTTGGCAAACGGCGAGATGTCGATATCGGCCACCGCATCCTCGGCCAAGGGAAGACCGACGGCCTGCCACACGGGAATCTCGACGACTTCGGTGCGATTCACGTGCGACAAGACGATCGCCTGTGCGTCCTCCAACGGAATGAGTTTCTCAGCCATATGCACCTCTAGCATGCTGCGGCGCGCAACAAAAGCGCCGATTCTTTATGTTTATCTCAGTATAATCCCTCGCCGCCTGCTCAAGACCTGGCCCGCGGCCGCGAATACATCTGTCGGCCGCAAGCCGCGAAACAATACCAAAACCAACCTGCCGGTTTGTCACGTATGGCACGTTCTATAATGCTCGTGTTGCAACCCAAAAGAGGAACGTATGGCTTTTACCGACAAACCCGAAAGCGCAAACGAGGCGCAGGATCATTCCCAGTCGCTCGACGACGGCGGCTTTTTCTCCCTTAATGACGTCATCATGGCAGGCAGGCAACAGCTCACCCGCTCCGAGCATCTCTTGGCTGCCGACACGCGCCGCAACGCCCGCAACCTACTCGCGAGCGCCAAGTTGCTCGCGCTCGTCGTCATCGTCTCGCTCGCCATGGGCGTTGCCGCTTGGGCGTTTTTGGCCTCGCTGAATATCGCGACCGACTATCGCGAGCACCACGCGTGGGTCTACGCATTGCTTCCCGTTGTGGGCATTGCCACCGCATGGGTGTACAAAAACCACGGCCTTGCCGCCAAACGCGGTAACAACCTGGTCATCGACTCCGCTCTGGGCACACGCCTCATCCATATGCGCATGGCCGTTCTCACCTTCGTCTGCTCCACGCTCACGCACCTAACGGGCGGGTCGGCCGGTCGCGAGGGAGCTGCGGTGCAGATTGGCGGCACCATCGCCAGCAACATCTCGAGCCTCGCCCACCTCAAAAAGCATGACCACCACGACCTCATGCTCGCCGGCATCTCGTCGGCCTTTGGCGCCGTATTCGGTTCACCCCTTGCTGGAGCTTTCTTTGGCATGGAGATGTGCTTTATCGGCAAGATCGACTACACCGCGGGCATCTACTGCCTGGTCGCCTCGTTTACCGGCTACTTTACGTCGCTTGCCTTGGGAACCGAGTACGAGGCGAATGTCATCGCCAGCGTTCCCAACATGACACCACGGACGGTTGTCATCGTAGTCATCAGCGCCATCATCTTTGGTCTCACCGCACGTCTCTTTGCCTGGTCGGTTCGTACCGTCAAGAGCCTGTACGGCCGCTTTATCACCAATTACCTCGTTCGCGCACTCATAGGCGCACTCGTGGTTTTGGCCGCCTACGCCCTCCTCGACGCCTGGGACTACGCCGGCCTTTCCACGTGGCTTTCCGGCGCCGGGTTTGCAGGCAACACCACCCTGGCGGACGCAGCCATCAAGTTGGTCGTCACAGCGCTTACCCTGGGCGCCGGCTTCCAAGGCGGCGAGGTCACGCCTCTGTTTGGCATCGGTGCGGCGCTCGGCGGCTGGATCGGCTGCCTCGTCGGAATCGACCCCAGCTTTCTAGCGGCGCTGGGCATGCTCGGCGTGTTCTGCGCCGGCCTCAACGTGCCCATCACCACCTGCATGATGGCCATCGACCTGTTCCACGGCACGGCCGCCGGCTTCTTCGTGATCGTGGCGTTTATCAGCTATCTCGCCGGCGGACACCGAGGCGTATATCCCGCACAGCGCATTGTCTCGCCTAAACGCCGTTCGCTTATTGTGGACGAGGGCGGCACGGTGGCAGAGGCTATCGAGCGCCACAACGACCTGATAGAGTAGACGTTAGTATTCGCCGTGCAGCCACAATCGGGAGCAATTCGACCCGAGCGCGACCGCACCGTCACGTCATACGCCGGGAGTCGCCCCATGCACGCAACTGATTTTGGTCGCACGCTCATCATCGCCAACCCAGCCGCTCAGTCGGGTGCGGCACGCGAAGTTGCCGAGCGCCTGCAACGCTTTTTGGACATGACTGCACGCGCATCCCAGTTTGACCTGGTGTTGACCGAGCGCATGGGACACGCCAAGGAGCTGGCCGCACAGGCACAGGGCTATCGCACCGTTATCGCACTCGGCGGCGACGGCGTGATTCACGAGGTCGTCAACGGGCTTATGACGCAAAAGGAGAACGCCCGCCCCGCTCTTGCCGTCCTGCCCGTGGGCTCCGGCAACGATTTTGCCCAGACGCTCGGCATCGACGATTTCTCCGGCAAGGATTTTGGCGCGCTGCTCACCTGCGAGCTGCAGCGTCAGGATATCGGGCGCATTCGCTCGTGGAGCCCTGCGAGCGGCAGCGGCGAGGCTACCGTTGAGTACTACGACCAGACGCTCTCGGTCGGCATCGATGCTGCCATCGGCCTTAGCACCACCGAGCTGCGCAAAAAGACCGGCTTGACGGGCGCGCCGCTCTACACCCTCTCGGGACTTGAGCAGTTTGGCCTACGCTATCGCAACTATCCTATGACAGTCAGCTTTGACGGCGCGCCCACAGAGCGCGTGAGGGCGATCATCATGGCGATACAGCTGGGCCCCACGTATGGCTCGGGCTATCGCATCTGCCCCGATGCCGACCCCTGCGACGGCATACTCGACGTCTGCTACGCCTGCGGCCCCGTCCCCCGTGCGGTCGCCCTACCCATGTTCCTTTCGGCCAAGGACGGTCACCACACCAAGCTGCCGCCGGTACGCATGCGCCGCTGCCGCCATGCCGAGTTCACCTTTGAGGAGCCCGACTACCCCATTCAGGCCGACGGCGAGCCCATCGTCGCCTCGCGCATCGAAGTCGACATCCTACCCGGCGCCCTCCAAGTCTGGCACCCCACCCGCTAGCAAGGCCAGTGGAACAAACGACTACTCGTCGCTGCCCGGCTTGCGTCGGTTGGCCTTTTTAATGGCATTGAAGTGCTTGTCATTGAGTCTGCGCTGACGAGAGCGCTGGGGCACCTTGGTCTTTACACGTCGACGCGGTGGACGTCCGCGTCGCTCGAGCTCGGCGTGCAGCTTGCGCAGGCAGCTCGCGCGATTTTGGAACTGGCTGCGGCTCTCGCGCGCCGTCACGGTAATCCCTGTGGGCACGTGCTTCATGCGCACCGCCGAGTCCGTCGTGTTCACGCCTTGTCCGCCCGGACCCGTCGCGCGAAACACCTGTACCTCGCAATCGCGCGCCAACTCTTCGGCCGCCATCGCGGCATAGCGCGCATACTCGCACCATCCCATCTTGTTCTCATCCATATCAATACCTCCCCTCATACAAAAAAATGTGACAAAGGGACAGTCCCTTTGTCACATCGCATACCAATCGCTTGTGTTGCGCGCTTAGGCGAAGGTAATCTCGCCGGTATCGCAGTCCATATCGGCGATACGGGCCAGGCTCTCAACGCGGAAGCCGCGCTCGCGGAGCTTATCGCCACCGCCTTGGAAGCCCTTCTCCACCGCGATGCCAATGCCGGCAACCTCGGCACCCGCAGCCTCGCAGATCTTGATAAGACCCTCGAGTGCGCAGCCGTTGGCCAGGAAGTCGTCGATAATCAGGACCTTGTCGCCCTCGGACAGGAAGCGCTTGCCAACGATGACCGGGTACTCCTTCTGTTTGGTAAAGGAGTAAATGGTCGTGGCATACTGCTCGCCGTCGAGGTTGATGGACTGTGCCTTCTTGGCAAAGACCACTGGCACGCCGCCAAAGTGCTGGGCTGCAATGCAAGCCATACCAATGCCCGAAGCCTCAATCGTCAGGATCTTGTTGATCTCGACATCCTTGAACAGACGGGCCCACTCGGCGCCCATGTGGTCGAACAGCTCAACGTCGCACTGGTGGTTGAGGAAGGCATCAACCTTAAGGACGTTACCGGCCTTTACGATGCCGTCATGGCGAATACGATCCTCAAGCTCCTGCATGGCGCAACCCCTTCTCGCGGCAACGATACCGCGCGATTAATAAACGTTGTTCGATAGTCTACCACGGACCGACCCCCGCCCGCCCCACAAGCCGCATCGCACCACAAACCAGTCTTTTTGGGACGGCGCGATTCGTGGCAGACAGCCTCCCAACACGCTAATGACGGGCGCGCATCTTCACCAAACGCACCATGGCAAGCGCAAAGCCCACAGCGGCCACGGCCATCAACACATAGAACACCGAGCGAAAGCCGAATAGGAATACATCCGGACGGCCTGCAACAAAACTGGTCACGGCCTCGCCCATCGCCACGCTCATCTGCCCATAGAGGGTATGCGAACCTGCCGTAATACCCAGCGCCATGCCCGCATAGCGCGCCAAGCTGCCCAAGCTACCTGCAAAGCCAAGTGCCTCGCGCGGAGCCGAGCCCATGTACAGCGAGTTGTTGGGGCTCTGGAAAATCGACGTACCGCACGACATAAACGCGACGCAGCACACGATCACAGGGATAGAAGAGTGCTCGTCGAGCGTGCTTACTGCAAAGAGACCGCACACATACACGCCCAGGCCGACCGCCGTGGGACCCTCGCAGCCAACACGGTCCGAAACCGTTCCCGAAAGCGGGCCGATAAAGGCATTCACCATCGGCAGCGCCAAAAAGAGCAGTCCGGAAATGTCGGAACCAAAGCCGTGGGCGTCCTGAAAATAGAACGGCAGAATAAACTCGGATGCGCCAATACCAACGAACGCGATGAGCATGCAGGCAAGGTTGATGGTGAAGGCCGAATTTGCAAAGCAGCGACGAGCGGCCTCGATCAGGGACATGGGGCGCTCGCCGGCCTCCGGCTTAACATGCGGTAGTGTATAGAGTCCCACGATAAACGAGATGACGCCAATGGGCAGGTTGATGAGGAAGATGCTCTCCCAGGGAAAGCTTGCCACCAGCATGCCGCCGAGCACGGGGCCGCACATCATGCCGAGGGCCACGAAGGTCGCGAGAATACCCATGGCACGACCGCGCTCGCGCGCCGGAAACGACTCGGTGATGATACCCATGTTGTTAGCCATGGCCGCCGCGCAACCGACGCCCTGAACAATGCGTGCCAGGATAAGAACCTCGAGCGAGGCCGAAAGGCCGCACAGCAGCGAACCGACCGTAAAGACGATGACGCCCAGCTGGAATACGCCCACCTTGCCGCGCACGTCGCCCAGACGGCCAAACGGCAACATAGCCACGCATGTCGCAAGCAGATACACAGAGCTTACCAGCTGAATGCGATCGAGGCCCACGCCCAGCTCCTTTTGCATCACGGGCAGCGCCACGGTCACGACGGTCGAATCCAGACACACCATAAACGTCATGATGAGCACGGTAAACAGAATCGCCCATTTGTTCTTGCCATGGGTGTCGCCCTCTAGGGCAATGCGCTCGCGGCGCAGCTGCTCTGCAGTTTTTTCCATATCCATCCTTTCGAGTGGTGCAACGCAAAAACGGGGCCCCAATCGCCTGCAAACAGTCGCGATTGGGGTCCCGCCTACGGAATCGGAACTGAAGGTCGCCGAAGCTTTCTGCCAGCATCGGCGCCTTGTGCGAACGCTAGCCTAGCACTGCTCAAGCGCCTGCTCAAGGTCGGCAATCAAGTCGGCCGTGTCCTCGAGGCCGCACGACAGGCGCACCATGTCGGCAGAGATGCCGCAGGCGATGAGCTCCTCATCGTTCATCTGGCGATGCGTGGCGTTAGCAGGATGCAGACAGCAAGTGCGGGCGTCGGCCACGTGCGTGGCGATCTGGGCGAGCTTGAGGCTCTTCATAAAGGTCTCGGCAGCCGAACGACCACCGTTAAAGCCAAAGCTCACAACGCCGCACGTACCGTTGGGCATGTACTTTTGAGCCAGGTCATAGTACTTATCGCCCTCCAGGCCCGGATAGCTCACAAAGCGTACCTTGGGATGGCTCTGCAGGAACTTGGCAACGGCCAGGCCGTTCTCGCAATGACGCGGCATGCGCACATGCAGGCTCTCGAGCGAGCTGTTCAAGAAAAACGCCGCCTGCGGGTTCTGCATGGGGCCGAGGTCGCGCATGAGCTGAGCGGTTGCCTTGGTAATGAAGGCACCCTCGCGACCGAACTTCTCGGCATACGTCACGCCGTGGTAGCTCTCGTCGGGCGTGGTGAGACCCGGGAACTTGTCTGCATGGGCCATCCAGTCAAACTGGCCGTGGTCGACGATCACGCCGCCCAGGTAGGCAGCATGTCCATCCATGTACTTGGTGGTAGAGTGCGTAACGATGTCGGCGCCCCACTCAAAGGGACGGCACATCACGGGCGTCGGGAAGGTGTTGTCGACCATCAGCGGCACGCCGTGGTCATGTGCGGCCTTGGCAAAGCGCTCAATATCGAGCACGGCGAGGGCGGGGTTGGCGATCGTCTCGCCAAAGACAAGCTTGGTATTGGGCTCAAATGCCGCCTCGAGCTCCTCGTCGGTGCAGTCGGGGGCAACGAACGTGCAGGTCACGCCCATGCGGCCCATGGTGTGGGCGAGCAGGTTATACGTACCGCCGTAAATGGCAGAGCTCGCGACCACATGATCGCCGGCACCGACCACGTTAAAGATCGCGAGGAAATTCGCAGCCATGCCCGAGCTCGTGAGCATCGCAGCGGTGCCGCCCTCCATCTCGCAGATCTTGGCGGCAACGAGATCGCACGTGGGGTTCTGCAAACGGCTGTAGAAGTAGCCCGACTCCTCTAGGTCAAACAGCTTGCCCATGTGCTCGGACGTGTCGTACTTCCACGTGGTGGACTGGTAGATGGGCACCTGGCGCGGCTCGGCATCTCCCGGGTGATAGCCGCCCTGAACACATGTAGTTCCGATGGTCTGCTCGCTCATATCTAGCTCCCTTGCCTGGGTTACGTTTTTTTCGGTTCACGATACCGCTACCCTGCACCCCTCTCAACCCATCCCCAAGGTAGGTTAAGGGACAAATTGATCAGAGGTATTTATCTCAAGCCTTGGGCATTTGCTCGATAGATAAAAACGAGGCATACATGAAGCTCTCGATGATTACATGCCCCGTCACGGGTACCATAGGCGGGTACACCATGAACAAGGAGACAACGATGAAGCAGATCGATACCACCCAGCTCAACACTGCCGCCTGCCAGGCTCAAGCTGCCGAATACCACGCCCGCGGCTTTAACTGCGCCCAGGCCGTCGCCTGCACGCTCGCGCCCGCCGTCGGGCTCGACCCCCAGGTCGCCTTTACCCTCACCGAGGGCTTTGGCGCCGGCATGGGTGGCATGACCGAAACCTGCGGCGCCATCTCGGGCGCTGTGGCCATTATGGGCTTTGTAATGAGCGACGGCATGGAGAACCCCAAGACCAAGGGCCAGACCTACAAGCTGTCGCGCGAAATCGCCAAGCGTTTTAAAACGAAGAACACGACGACCGCCTGCGGCACGCTCAAGGGCATCGGATCGGATAAGGGTCCGCTCCGCAGCTGCCCCGGCTGCATCGACGATGCCGTCGAAATCACCTGTGATGTGCTAAAGCAGCTCGCCGAGTAATCGACAGCAACAGTAAAACGACGGCCGGCGCGCTTGGGATCCATCCAAAAGCACGCCGGCCGTCGCCGTTAGAACTCCGCAAACTCGGGAGCGCCGACCTCGATCTCCTCGCGCCCCGCCATAAGCTCGCGCATCTTGGCGCAAAACGGCTCCTGCTCCCCCGCCTTAAACACCAAATGAAGTGTCACGGCATCCGCGTAATCGGTATCCGAAACCTTGGCACCCGAATCCTGCGCGAAACGAAGCACCTGCTCATACTGTGGATAGGCTACATGCACGTCAACCGGCACGACACTCGTCATCTCAACGATCTGCCCGGCCTCCTGAGCCGCGGCCACCGCCGCCTGCGTCGCCGCGGTATAGGCGCGCACCAAGCCACCGGGCCCTAACAGCGTGCCACCAAAATAACGCGTCACAACACAGCAAACGTTTTTAAGTCCCGCACCGCGCAGCACCTCGAGCGTCGGCATGCCGCTCGTGCGGCTTGGCTCGCCATCATCGCTCTGGCGCTCGCGTCCATCGATCAAAATCCACGCGGGAACATTGTGTCGAGCGTCGTAATGACGCTTGCGAACCATCTCGATAAAGGTGTTTGCCTCGTCCTCGGACTCAATATGGACCAACTGGCCAATAAACCGGCTCTTGCGATCGACGAACTCACCCGTAGCCTCAATATTCGATTGCAAAGTAAAATAGCTGTCCAACAAAGCCCCTCAACAACAAGCAAAGCAACAAACAGCCTCAATAATACGATAGCCCTAGTAAAAAGAATGACAACGCCGATGATTCCGTCACCGAAAGCGAGAACCCGTCAGCGCGAGCAAGGTGCCTTGAAAGACGAGGGCATTGACCTTATGGTCATGCCCGAAGGCTTGAAAGGCAGATTGCCGCGCTGACGGGTTCGCAGCGTCAACAAAGTGCTGAGTGGGCCTGTAAGCCGGGTTCTGTCGTGAACGGTCATTTATCTTGTCTGCACGTTACCGTGCAGCTCCACGCACGCTACCCGAACGCGGACCGGGCCGGCCCATAGCGTTCCTATTCGCGCTTGCTCCGGATGGGGCTTGCCAAGCCGCCGTGTTGCCACGACGCTGGTGGTCTCTTACACCACCGTTTCAGCTTTTCCCTTTACGCCTTGCGGCGCAGGTGGGAGTCTTCTTTTCTGCGGCGCTTTCCGTCGGATCACTCCGCCCGGCCGTTAGCCGGCATCCCGCCCTCTGGAGCCCGGACTTTCCTCACGCGTGCCGCAAGCAGCACATCGCGCGACCGTCTGGCCCACTCAGCAGTGCAAGAGTGTAACACACCGTTGCCGCAGGCAATGGCACAACGCAAACGCTCGACACGATAAACCAAGAACCGCCATGCGCTACAATGGTCCTGTCGATGGGCAACGTCGTCAGTCGAGACGCGACCGCGCTCCGCACCCCTCCGTCTACTCGGTGTGTTCCCGCCTCCTCCCCGAGGCGGGATGTCGGCTTTTTTCATGCACCGACAATCCAATAGCCTGTGGACAGCCCGGCAGCATTGCGCATCTCGGTGCCAAATGCAAAAAGGGACCCGTCCATTACGGACGGATCCCTTAAAACAAGTGATCGTCAAACCGATTTACTCGGCGTCGGTCTCCTCGTCCTTCTTCTCGGAAGGCAGCGGGGTAACCTCGATCTCGACGCCCAGAGTCTCAGCAGCAGACTTCATGGACAGGGAGATACGACGACGGTCGAGGTCGATCTCCATGACCTTGACCTGAACCTTGTCGCCAACGTGGGTGACCTGAGAAGGCTGGTCCACGTGCTTGTTGGCCATCTCGGAGATGTGCACCAGGCCCTCGATGCCCTCGCCCAGGTCGACGAAAGCGCCGAACGGGACAAGCTTGGTCACCGTGCCCTCGACGATAGCGCCGACGGGGTACTTCTTGACCAGTGCGCGCCACGGATCCTCGGTGGTCTGCTTGAGACCCAGGGAGATGCGCTCGCGGTTGAGGTCGACGTCGAGAACCTCGACCTCGACCTCCTGGCCGACCTTGACAACCTCGGAAGGATGGTTGACGTGGTTCCAGGAGAGCTCGGAGATGTGGATGAGGCCGTCGATACCGCCGAGGTCGACGAAGGCGCCGAAGTCGACGATGGAGGAAACGGTGCCCTGGAGACGCATGCCAGACTTGAGCTTGGACAGGATCTCGGAGCGCTCGGCCTTACGGGACTCCTCGAGCACGACGCGACGGGAGAGGACAACGTTGTTGCGGTTGCGGTCCATCTCGATGACGCGGGCCTCGATGCGGGTGCCCATGTAGGAGGTGAGGTCCTTGACGCGACGGAGGTCGACGAGGGAAGCGGGCAGGAAGCCACGCAGGCCGATGTCGAGGATCAGGCCGCCCTTGACAACCTCGATAACCTCGCCCTCGACGTTCTCGCCGGAGTTGAACTTCTCCTCGATGCGGTTCCAAGCACGCTCGTACTCGGCACGCTTCTTGGACAGGACCAGACGACCGTCCTTGTCCTCCTTCTGGAGAACCAGAGCCTCGATGGGATCACCGAGTGCAACGATGTCTGCAGGGTTAGCGTCCTTGCGGATGGACAGCTCGCGGACCGGGATAACGCCCTCGGACTTGAATCCGATGTCAACGAGCACCTCGTCATGCTCGATCTTAACGACAGTGCCGTTAACGAGATCGCCCTCATCAAAGTCGGTAATCGTACCGTCGATGAGGTTGTTCATCTCCTCCTCGTTGACATCGTCAAGAGAGAAAATGGACGAGTTCTGAATCTCACTCAAAGGTGGACCCCTTTCGAACTACGGGGCCCCGATTGCTAGGACCTACAGAAGGGTGCGACAAGCACACAACGTTTAGGAACACTCGGGAGCCGACAGATACTAATGTGACGCTTATGCAATCACGTTCGTATAGGTTACGGGGAAATGAGTTCGATTTCAAGCGTGAACTGCGATTTTTTACTCGTGTGGAGACTTTTTCGTAATCTTATGAACACACGTCTCCGCAACTTGACGATAACCAGCCAGGCATTCGGCTTTGGGGTAAAGTATCCGGAGCCAACGATTCTAGATCGATTTTTCGAGAAAGGTGCCCGCGTGCTCAAAGCAGTCGTTTTCGATATGGACGAAACGCTTCTTAGCATTAACCTCAACGCGTTCATCCTTCGGTATTTTAAGGATGTCTCGTCGATGCTCGCGGATATCGGGCGACGCAGCCGCGGTGGCACGATGGCGCGCCTGGGCACGATTCTGGTCGACCTCAACGCCAATCGTCGAAGCGGTACGGATAATCGCACCAATCTTGAGTTCTACCAAGAAGAGGTTGAGCGCCGGTGCGGCATCTGCCTCTCGGACCCACTCATCTACGAGGCGTTTACCTACTACGATCGCGAAGTCCTGCCGTACAAGAATGACGACGTCATCAACGCCCACGCCATGCCGGGTGCACACGCCGCGCTTCAGGCGGTACAGAACGCGGGCCTGCGCTGCGCGCTCTTTACAAACCCCAGCTTTCCCCAAGGCGCCATCGAGTGTCGCATGGGTTGGGGCGACCTGGCCGACGCCCCCTTTGAGCTCGTCACGCACATGGGAAACGCCACCCGTTGCAAACCCGATTCCACCTACTATCTAGAGCAGCTTCAGGTGATGGGGCTCGAGCCGCACGAGGTCCTTATGGTGGGCAACGACCCCAAGCGCGACTTCCCCAGCCCCGCCTGCGGTATTCAAACCGCCTATGTTGGCCAGGGAAAACCCGGCCGAGCCACTTGGCGCGGAACCATGGAAGACTTCGCCCGCGATTTTAACGCCGTAATCGAAGCCTTCTATGAGCACCAAGTGGCCGACGAACTATCGTAAGGGTTAGTCGTTGGGGACGTTCTTAAACGTCTAGTCAAACAAGAACGTCCCCAACGACTACATACAAACATTGTTTGACGGCAGCCGTTCCAAACAAAATAGCGCCGCAGGTTGAGCATAAGTCAGCGAAAACGCCCCTAAGCGAGCAATGTGCCTTGAACGAGGAGGGCATAGGCCTTCTGGCCATGCCCGACGGTTGAAAGGCAGATTGCCGCTTAGGGGCGTTTGCAGCGGCAACTGGTTGCGCGGTTTGGTAAAACCGCGCAACTAACAGACTTGGGTTTTGCCGATCATGATGTTGAGGATCTCGACGTCGGTATCCTTCATGCCAACGCGGCCCACATAGCCCATGCTGGCGATCGTCTCTTCCACCGTATCCTGAATCAGGCCCTCGCCGGCACGGAAGCCGCGGCCCTGCATGGCCATATCGTGGCCCAGAATCGCCGCATCAACGGCAGCGGAAATCTTGGCGGCACAGCTTGCCTTGGCGCCATCGCACACGATGCCGCCCACATTGCCGAGCGTGTTCGAAACCGTCGCGCCAATCTGCTCGCGCGTGCCACCGCACAGCCAGGTAATCGCAGCGCCGGCGCCGCACGCGGCGCAAATAGCACCGCAAAACGCCGAGAGCGCACCGATATAGCTCTTGATATGCACGGCGATAAGGTCGGACAGCATCACGGCGCGCACCAGGCGCTCGTGGTCGCAACGCAGGTACTCGGCATACTCCATAACGGGCAAGGCGCAGGTAATGCCCTGATTGCCCGAGCCGCACACAATGGCGACCGGCAACGCACAGCCGTTCATGCGGGCGTCAGACCCGGCGGCTGCACGGGCACGGGCACGACAGGCGACGTCATCGGCACGAGCGCCCAGCAGCGTACGGCCAACCTCAGCACCCCAAGCGTGCGCGAGGCCCTCGGCACTGATCGCGCCGTTCAGCTCAATCTGACGCTCAACGGCAGCGCGGGCGCCCTCGATGTCGCCGCCCTCGATAAAGTCGATGATGGACTCAATCGACATGGGCGTGTCGGCGCTACCTGTCGCACGCTCGGCAACGACGCGCTCGGCGCAGGCGGCGCACTCCCCCGCCGACTTGCCGCATACCGGAACACCGTCAAGCGTATGGCACGTGACATTGGTGTGGTGGTCGGTAATCTCGACGACCGCGGTATGTCCGCCGGCCGTCGCGGTTACTTTGATATACAGATTGGGCACACCCTCGACAAGCGACACATCGCAGTAACCGGCATCGGCGAGGAGCTCGGCCACGCGGGCGCGGTCCGTGTCATTGACGCTCTCGAGCACCTCGAGCGCGCTCTTGGCGTCACCGCCCACGGCGCCCAGCACGGCCGCGGCCTCAATACCGTGCATGCCGCCCGAGTTGGGTACGGTCACGCTCTTAACGTTCTTAATGATGTTGCCCGAGCAGGCAACATCCATGTGCTCGGGTTCGCAACCGAGTGTCTGACTCGCCAGCGCCGCCGCATAGGCAACGGCAATGGGCTCGGTGCAGCCGAGTGCACAGACAAGCTCGCGGTTCAAGACATCGCAAAAAGCGGCATCGCGGATAGAATCGGTAGGCATAGGTATCTCCTGCTTGTATAACGGACTGGGCTCTCGATAGAAATTAGCTCTATTTATTTGATAACAATGCATCAAAAACCGCAACCCAAGTTCCGGCGGACGGTGTTCAAGCGCAAAGTGACGGCATTCATTCATGAGAAGCCAGTCTTGTTGCATGCTAAAGCGTTTGACCAAAAAACGCCCGAGCGTTTATACAAAAGTCGCGCTATCATGCAGTCGAACGCGGTAAAACCTTTAGCAATTCCGCCGCACGGACCAGAGAGGAACCACTCATGAAGATTGGTATCGGCAACGACCATGCCGCCGTCGAGCTCAAGAACATCATTTCCGAGCACCTGAAGGAGCGCGGCTGTGAGGTCGTGAACTTTGGAACCGACACCTCCGAGAGCTTCGATTACCCCATCGCCGGCTACAAGGTGGGCAAGGCAGTAGCCAACGGCGACGTCGATCTGGGCATCCTGATCTGCGGCACCGGCGTCGGGATCAGTCTTGCCGCCAACAAGGTCGAGGGCGTTCGCGCCGTCGTGTGCTCCGAGCCCTTCAGCGCCAAGCTCTCGCGCATGCACAATAACACCAACGTGCTCGCCTTTGGTGCCCGCGTCGTGGGCTCCGAGCTCGCCAAGATGATTGTCGACGAGTGGCTCGACGCCGAGTTTGAGGGCGGTCGCCACGAGCGTCGCGTCAACCTCCTCAACGAGATCGACCAGACCCGCGGACTCAAGGTCGTCGACGAGGCCTAAACTACTTAGCGAAAAAGCTCACAGCAAGGTGCCCGCTCGGAACACACATCCGGGCGGGCACCTTTCTAGATTTTTGGGACATGCCTAGAAATCTACTGGCATAGAAAAGAGCGCCGCGGATGGAGTTCCGCGGCGCCCAAGCCACACGCTAACAGCTTTAAGGAGTCAAAGCTGGTTTAGCCAAAGAAACGCTTGATCTCGATCTCGGCGTTCTCCAGGCAGTCGGAGCCGTGGATCACGTTGGCGTTGACATCGACGGCAAAGTCGCCGCGGATGGTGCCAGGGGCAGCGTCGAGCGGATTGGTAGCGCCCATAAGGGTGCGCATCTTAGCAACAGCGGAAGAACCGGAAACGACCATCTTGACGACCGGACCGCTCGTCATAAAGTCACACAGACCGCCAAAGAAGGGCTTGTCGGCCAGATGGGCGTAATGCTCCTCGGCGGTAGCGCGCTCGAGCGTGGTCATCTCCATGCGCTCGATGACAAGGCCGCTGCGCTCAATGCGAGCAACGATCTCGCCGATTTTGCGGTCGCGCACAGCGTCGGGCTTAATCATGATGAAGGTCTTCTCGATAGCCATAGGGTAGCCTTTCAAGTAGGTTCGCGCGTGCCCAAGTCCCATTCCGGCACCCGCCTGGACTGCATCGTAACAGAGTTTTAGATGCAGTTAAACAAAAAGCTGTTTTTTGAAACGTTACAATTTATTAAAGCGTTCCATATGTGTCACTTATGTTTAAAAGTCCGATTAGAGTACCATCCGACCGAGCATCATCCGCATCGAACCGAGCAGACGGTCGGTTGCCGCCCGTGGACATACCCCCTTCACAACCCGCCCAAAGGTCCTACAGAAGTTCTCGACAAGCCCCCCTAACAACAAAATACGGGCGCCCGCACCAGCAGACGCCCGTAAAAGCAAAACGATTTATCAATACATGGTCAAAGCCGCTTCAGCCAAAACCTTACTTTGCCCCGTGTCCCATCTCGACGACCCTGGTTAGCGACCCAAACACACCTTCGTCGGCAACGAGTTGCGCCTCGGCACGCTGCAGCTGCACGGCAACGGCGGCAGGGGCGGTACCGCCCTCGGTCGTGCGCGCAGCGACAATTGACGGGATGTCGAGAGCCTCGGTAATGTCGCGCTCAAAGAGCGGGCTTGCCTCCTGGAACACCTCAAACGGCAGGTCCTCAAGATTGCAGCCGCGCTTCTCGCACATCAAGACCAGATGCCCCACCACGGCATGTGCCTCGCGGAACGGCAGACCACGCTTAGCCAGGTAATCGGCAACATCGGTGGCGGCAAGGTGCCCCACGCCGCACTCGCGCGCCATGGCATCCTCGTTGACGGTCCAGGTCGAAATCATTCCGGCCATAACGGACAGGCACTGCATGAGCGTATGGGCGGTATCGAGCGCGCCCTCCTTGTCCTCCTGCAGGTCCTTGTTATAAGCGAGCGGCAAGCCCTTCATGGTCACGAGCAGCTGCACCAGGTTGCCATAGACTCGGCCGCTCTTACCACGGATGAGCTCAGCAAAATCGGGATTCTTCTTCTGCGGCATGATGGACGAACCGGTGGAGTAGGAGTCGGAAAGCGTGATAAAGCCAAATTCGGAACTCGACCACAGCACGATTTCCTCGGAAAGACGCGACAAATGCATCGCCATGACGGAGCCGGCGTAATGCAGATCGAGCAGGAAATCACGGTCGGAAACCGCATCGAGCGAGTTGGGAATCACGCCCGCAAAGCCAAGTTCGGCAGCCGTCATCTGGCGATCGAGCGGATAGCTCGTACCGGCAAGCGCGGCAGCACCCAGCGGGCAGTTGTCAGCGGCATCAAAGGCGGCCTTCAGGCGTATAAAGTCGCGCGCGAACATCCAGGAATACGCCAGCAGATGATGCGACAGCAGCACGGGCTGAGCATGCTGCATGTGCGTATAGCCCGGCAGAATCACCTTGTCGTACTTCTTGGCCGCATCCACCAGTACATGACGCAGCTCAAGATTGGCCTCCATGAGCTCCTTGGCCAGTGCCTTGACGCCCAAGCGCGTGTCGGTCGCCACCTGGTCGTTGCGCGAACGTCCGGTATGCAAGCGCTTGCCAGCCTCGCCGACACGACGCGTCAGCTCGCTCTCGATAGACATATGGATATCCTCGTCGTTGATATCGAAGCAGAAGTTGCCGGCATCGATATCCCGCTCGATTCCGGTCAGGCCCTCGGCAATCGCCTGCTCATCCTCGACACTGATGATGCCCTGGGCGGCAAGCATCTTGGCATGCGCCTTAGAGCCGGCGATATCCTGTTTATAGAGATGCTTGTCGACCGGCAACGACGCGCCAAACTCCTGCGTGACCTCGGCCACGCCTGCCTCAAAACGACCGCCCCAAAGAGCCATGGAATCGTCCCCTTTCATCAAATACCAAACCAAGCGCCCAACGAAATGCGCCATGTCGCGAAAGCGATTTACCAACCGCTAGTTTTGCACAATCCCCACTGCGTGCGGGGCCGTGTAGCTAATTTGCAAAGAAGTGACGCACCAGGCACTTGGCGCCCATCGACTCCCGCCAGCCGTTGCTCGCCGAGCCGTCAATCCATGCCTTCAGGCTCACCGGGACCTCCTCGACCTTTGCAGCATCGAACTCGGGCGCGAGGGAGAGCAAAGTATTCGCGATAGCATTGAACATAATGGATACTCCTCAGATATATATGGGCGCAGAGCCGCCAAATTGATAGAAAGAGCCCCACCGGACAACCCCGGCGGGGCTCGGACTCAGCCGCAGTCGCGGCATCATATATGCGGGCGGAACGTAGGGGCCACCGATGTTAAGAAGTGTCAGCAAGCATAACGAAAGGTAGGGACCCCGTGCGCCCGTTATGTATCACGCGGATGGGCCGCGCGGATACCAAGAAAAGGAAGCCTTAAGCCTGGGCGGCAGCAGAGCTGGGACCCTGGACCTTAGCCCACGTCTTGAGCGACAGCGTATCGATCTCGATAAAGCCGGCGCTGGCCTTCTCGTCAAACGTGGTGTCACGGTCGTAGGTGGCCAGGCCGTAGTCGTAAAGGCTGAAGGGGCTCTTGCGGCCGACAACATGGCAGTTGCCCTTAAAGAACTTCAGACGGACGGTGCCGGTCACGAACTTCTGGGTGTCGGCCATAAAGGCATCGAGCGCGTTTTTGAGCGGACTATACCACTGGCCGTTGTACACGGCGGTGGCCCAATCCTGCTCGAGCTTAATCTTGGTCTTGAGCAGGTCGCCCTCGACGCAGATATCCTCGAGTGCCTTGTGGGCGGTGATGAGCGTCAGGGCGCCGGGAACCTCATAGCACTCGCGGCTCTTGAGGCCCACCAGACGGTCCTCAACCAGGTCGAGACGGCCAAAGCCGTTGTCACCCGAAATCTTGTTGAGGGCGATGACGATCTCGGAGAGCTTCATCTTCTTGCCGTCGACGGCGACGGGCTTGCCCGCCTCAAACTCAATCTCGGTATACGTCGGGGTGTCGGGCGTGTCCTCGGGATTCTTGGTCATAACCCAGGCGTCGTCGAGCGGCTCGTTCCAGGGATCCTCCAGATGGCCGCACTCAATGGCACGACCCCACAGGTTGTCGTCGATGGAATAGGGGTTGTCGTTGGCACCCTCGGGAACCGGCACGTTGTGGGCGTGGGCATAGGCGACCTCGTCGGGACGGCACTTCAGATCCCACTCGCGAACCGGGGCGATAACCTTAAGCTCGGGGTCGAGGGCCTTGACAGCAGCCTCAAAACGAACCTGGTCGTTACCCTTGCCGGTGCAGCCGTGGGCGACGTAGGTCGCGCCAAACTCGTGAGCGACCTCGACAAGCTTCTTGGCGAGCAACGGGCGGGACAGGGCGGAGAGTAGCGGGTACTTGTTCTCGTACATGGAGTTGGCGGCGATGGCCTTAGTCAGGAACTCATCGGAGAACTCGTCGCGCAGGTCGAGCACCTGGCAATCCAGAACGCCCAGGTCGAGGGCCTTCTGCTTCTTGGCGTCCAGGCCGGTCTCCTCCTGGCCCACATTGCCGCAGACACAAACGACATCGAGATTCTTTTCGTCTTGGAGCCACTTGACACATACGGATGTATCAAGACCACCGGAATATGCGAGAACGACTTTTTCCTTGCTCATGGCTGTTTCCTTTCGCCCTTGGTAGCTAGTTAGAACATCGGTCAGGTGCAAGTCATTTCAAGGTCACTTATCGTGCAATATCAGGTTAAATAGCAAAAATCAGCACATACATGCCCTAGAAACATGCGTCTATGTCGTGCTAAAACCCAACGACCTCAAAATGACTCTGTTGGGGCATTTCACCCCATACGGACAGAGACGATTGTTATCGTCGTCGGGAAATTGCGCACTGGCGTCGGATGGCATTGTCTGCAGTGGTGATGATCTGTACGAACTGCATCTGCCTCTCCTTTTACGTATCGCCGGGCGCAATTCAAATAATCGCAAACGGTACCTTTTCTTCGGTAAGCGGTGCTTTCGCCATCTCCGTTTTCGATGTTCGCTATATTACGATAAAGTGCTCGCTGTACAAGCGACAAATTCAAATTTCTGAAAAGTTTTTTCATTAGTTTGTGAAGCGTGGTGCAAATACGCTCCGTTCCTGCGACAATACGCTCAGTTACTGGTTGATGGTTATAACGTCTGAAACAATTTCGAAACGAAAGGCGCGCTTTTATGCAAACTTACGAATCGGACACCCATATCGGAAACATTAAGATTCTCGCCGTCGACATGGACAAGACGCTGCTGACCGACGAGCGCGTGTTGCCGCAGGGTCTTGACGAGCGCCTGGACAAGCTCGCCGACGCAGGCATCGTATTCTGCCCCGCCAGCGGACGGCCTGCCCCCAAGCTCGAGGAAATGTTCGAGGGCATTAAGAACCGCCTCGCCTTTTGTCCCGACAACGGAGCGTGCGTGATCTATCGCGGCAGCTATATCTATAAGAGCAACATCGATGTGGCGCTGTATCAGCAGGTGCTTGCTCGTGCCTCGGAGGACCCGCGCGCCGTTCCCGTCCTGTGCTGCTACGACGAGTTCTATGTGCTCGCCCGCGACCATCAGTACCACGACGAGATCAGCGTCTACTACAACACGATCAACTACGTCGATACCTTTGAGGGCCTTGACGTCGAGTCCAACAAGATCTCGATCTTCTTCCCCGCCTACGATGCCGAGCCCGCATTTCGCGAGGACTATAACCCCGCGTTCTCGGACCAGCTCTACGTTACCAATGCGGGCCGCGAGTGGATCGACTTTATGAACTTGGGCGTCGACAAGGGCTCGGGCGTGGCGCATCTGTGCGAGCAGCTCGGCATCGATATTGCAGACGCCGCAGCCGTGGGCGATACCTACAACGACATCCCCATGCTTGAGCGCGTCGGTCACAGCTTTATCGTGGACAACGCCGAGGAGCATATGAACGCACATGCTAAATGGCGCATTCCGAGCAACAACGACGGGGGCGTACTGACGCTCATCGACGCTATCCTGGCGGCACGTTAACGTTGCTCGTCGGACCTGGCCGGGCGAGGCGGGTAAGTTTTTCGTTCGGTCAGGTCCTGGGCTCGCTCGGAAAGCACATTTGGTGCTTTCCGGCTCGTGCGGAATCTACGAAAAACTTACCCGACTCGCCCGGCCAGGTCCTTGGGCTACTTGCTTGCCGCCTGGATGGCGTCTTGGCGCCTAGATACTTGGCTGAATTGTTTGAATTGAAAAGGGCTCATCGTTGATACGAGCCCTTTTTCTGTACGGTCAATTTGGCTAGGCTTCAGCCGCTTCGAGCTGCTGCGTCTCTTTGATCTTGGCGATCATGTCGATGCGGCGCTGGTGACGACCGCCTTCGAACTTGGCGTCGAGCCATTCGTCCACGATCATCTTTGCGAGCTCGGAGCCCACCACGCGGGCACCGAAGGCCACGATGTTGGTGTTGTTGTGCTCGCGGCTGAGTTTGGCCGAATAGGGCTCGGAGCATACCACGGCGCGCACGCCCTCAACCGCGTTGGCTGCCAGACTGATGCCCACGCCCGTGCCACAGATAAGAACGCCCAGATCGCACTCCCCTGCCGCCACGGCGCAGCCGACCTTGTAGCCGCTGATGGGATAGTCAAAACGCTCGGTGGAGTTGGTGCCAAAGTCCACGACCTCGTAGCCGCGCTCCTCCAGGTGCTCCTTGATGATGTTCTTGAGCTCGACGGCCACGTGGTCGTTACCGATTGCGATCTTCATTTACAGGTTCCTTTCGATCGAGCCACATGGCTCTTTGCTATTAACTGACATCCTCTGGCCTGCCGCGGTTAGTACTCCTCTCCCTGACGCAGCTTCTCAAGCGCTTCCGCATAGGTCATGTCCTTGCCAAACAATGCGCTCGTGCCCAAGATGAAGCCGTCGGTACCGATGGCCGAGAGTTCCTTGACGCGCGCGGGCGAGCAGGCGCCGTCGATCATGATCTTGAAGCCGTACTCATCCTTGAGAGCCGCAAGCTGTTCAATCTTCTTTTTAGTGAATTCGATAAACGCCTGCCCGGCAAAACCGGGATTGACCGTCATGACCATCACGTAGTCGCAGAGGTTGAGAATCTCCTCGAGCAGGGTCACCGCGGTATCAGGGTTGACGGCGATGCCCGCAGCGCAACCGAGCGCTTTGATGGCGGCGAGCGTCTTGACCACATAGCGCTCGGACTCGGGATGAATGTAGATGATATCAGCGCCAGCATCGGCAAAGAGGTCGATCTTGGCCGCCGGGTTCTCGATCATCAGATGCACGTCGACGAGCTTTTGCGTGGCAGCGCGCACGGCCTTGATGTCCTCGAGGCCCATCGCAAAGTTAGGTACAAAGCTACCGTCCATCACATCGCAGTGAAAGACATCGGCACCCGCGGAGTCGAGCTCGCGCACCGTGTTGGCAAGCTCGCCGTAATCGGCGCACATCATACTGGGGCAGAGAAGCATAGATGATCCCTCACAAATTCGTCCAAGAGCGTCATTTGGTTAATCGTATAACCAGCTGCGAATCTACCAAATTCCAGTGTATGAATCGGTAAGCGGTAGTTATTCACTCCGTGAACGGTACCTAATTCATGGTTAATCGTATAATCAAGTGTTAACCAAATAGGACGTTATAATTGTTAACCAGCAGGCGTTAACCAAGCTGGAGGTCCCATGGCGCAAAAACAGCTCTCAATGAAAGAAATCGCCCAACTTGCCGGGGTCTCCGTAGCCACCGTGAGCCATGTGGTCAACAACGTTGGCCGTTTCTCCGAGGACACGCGCAAACGAGTGCAGGATGTTATCGACCAGTACGGTTACGTTACCAACCAGTCCGCCAAGACGCTTCGCCAAGCGCAGTCGCGCTCCATAGGCATGATCGTGCCCGATATATCCAACGACTTCTTTTCCAAGATCGCCTACCACGTAGAGCGCACGCTTGCGGCGCAGGGGTACTCTGTCTTTGTCTGCAACAGCGGCAACGATCCGCAGCGCGAGCGCGATTACTTCCATAGCCTTGCCAGCAAGCAGGCCGACGGCATCATATGCATCTCGGGCCTGCGTGAGCTCACGGACGACATCGTCACGCGCGGTATCCCCGTGGTCTGCATCGACCGCATGCCGCAGTCGGACCTCGCCATCCCCCACGTGGGGACCGATGACGAACGCGGCGCCTACCTGGCAACGAGCGCACTCATTGACCGCGACTGCAAAAACATCCTCACCATCTCGAGCTTTACCGCAGACTACGACCGCAACGACCGCCTCACGGGCTATATGCATGCGCTCGCCGATCATGGCCTGCCGCTTCGCCGCGAGTACATGGCCTACGTCACCGGCCAGCGTCCTAGCATGGACGAGGCTCAGGATATCGTTGCCGGAATGATCGATGCGGGCATGCCGCTCGACGGCATCTTTGCCACAAGCGACCATTCGGCCGCAGGAGCGCTGCGCGCCGTGCAGGCAGCAGGTCTCAACGTGCCCGGAGACATCAAGATCGTGGGCTACGATGACTCCATCTACTCCAAGCTCACCACGCCGCAGATCACCACGGTTCAGCGCCACCCCGAGCTCATGGCACAAGGGGGTTGCAAGGCGCTCCTCGACCTCATCGCAGGCCGCACCCCCGCCATGGAGACCGTGGCCCCCGTAGAGCTCGTGCGCCGCAGGAGCTGCTAACCGCACAGAAAGACGCCGCGGGACGCATCCAAGCCTGAAAACGTTCCGCGGCGTCGGCATTGGCGACCTGCGACCATCGGGCGGCCAGAAGCGTCGCACCCATGGTCATCGCCCGCAAGCTCGTCGCTCGCTACTTGGCGTCGGCCCAGGTTATGCCGGTGCTGGCTTCGGCGATTAGGGGGACGCGGAGGTCTACTACGTGTTCCATGACGTCGCGGACCATGGCGGTGAGGCGCTCGACTTCGTCGACGGGACACTCAAAGTCCAGTTCGTCGTGTACCTGCAGAATCATATGGGCGGCAAAGCCTTCTTCTTCCAGGCGGCGGCTTACGCGGGCCATCGCAATCTTGATGATGTCGGCGGCGGTGCCCTGCATGGGATGGTTCATGGCCGTGCGCTCGCCAAAGCCGCGGAGTTGCGGGTTTTTGGCCTTGAGCTCGGGAATATGGCGACGACGGCCGTACATGGTCTCGGCGTAACCCGTCTGCTTGGCACGCGCCACCACGTTGTCGAGGAACGTGCGCACGCCCGGGTATGCCTCGTAGTAGCGGTCAATCATGTCGCGCGCCTCGGCCATCGAGATATGCAGCGACTGCGACAGACCGTAAGCCTGCTGACCATACACGATGCCGAAGTTCACGGCCTTGGCGCGGCTGCGCAGGTCGGGCGTCACCTCGGACACCGGCACGCCAAACACGCGCGCGGCCGTCTCGGCATGGAAGTCCTCGCCCTCGTTAAAGGCGCGCACCAGATGCTCGTCACCCGAGAGATGCGCCAGCAGACGCAGCTCGATCTGCGAGTAGTCCACCGCCAAAAAGACGCTTCCCTCGCCTGCCGAAAACGCCGTCTTGACAGTACGGCCCAGCTCCGAGCGCGTCGGGATGTTCTGAAGGTTCGGGTCACTCGAGGACAGACGACCCGTCGCCGTGATGGTCTGGTTGTACGTGGTGTGCACGCGACCGTCACCACGACGCAACGGGCCCAGCGTGTCCAGATAGGTGGACTTGATCTTGGACTTCTCACGCCAGTCCAAGATCAGACGCACGATTTCGTGGTCACGGGCAAGGTCGCTCAGCACCTTGGCGTTGGTCGAATAATAGCCACGCTTGGTCTTTTTGAGGCCCTTGGTCGGAAGGCCCATCACGTCAAAGAGCACGTGCGAGAGCTGCATGGGACTGCCGATGTTAAAGGTCTCGTCGCCGGCCAGATCGCGAATGCTCCGCTCGACCTCAGTGATCTGGGTAGCAAGTCCCTCGGACAGACTATGCAGGCGGTCGGGGTCCACGAGCATGCCCGCGCGCTCCATCTTGGCAAGCACCGGCACGAGCGGCATCTCGATGCCATCGAACACGTTGGCGGCGTTCTCGCGGGCCATGCGGTCGCGCAGCGGCGCCACGAGCGCCAGCGTCAGGGCCGCAGTGCGGGCAGCAGGGGCAGGAGCGTCCTCGCCAGCACCCTCCGCGCCGCGCGCCGCAGGCAGCGTCATCTGCAGATAGGTATCGGCCAGATACGCCTCATCAAACTCAGAGCGGTCGGAATCCAACAGATAGGCGGCGACCACAGTATCGAAGATGCGCGTGGAATCGACGGCCAGCGGATCCATGAGCTCGGGCTCAGAGGAATCGATGGGCGAAAGCTCGTGCAGCAGCGCCTTCATGTCCGGGCTCGCCACGCGGCCCTCCATAAACAGGCGCGCGAGCACGCCGGCGATCACGCCGTGGGCAACGTTGAAGCCATCGACCACGGCAGACGCACCGCCGTCGCCCTCCTCGAGCGCAAGCAACCCCTTGGACGTCGCCAGCCACAGCGTGCGCGTCAGGCCAAAAAGTGCGCCTTCCTCCTTGTCATCGTCCACCACAGCGGCAATCCACTCGCCCGCATCAATCGCGCGAGCGACCTCGGCGGCGGCAGCAGCAAGCGCCTCGGCATCGCCGGCGGCGGCACGCAAAACAGCAGACATCTCGAACGTGCTGGCAGCGGCCGCAGCCCCGCCCTCGCCGCCGATCAACGCCAAGAAACGGTTCTGCATGGCGGTGATACCAAGCGTACCCAGCGCCGCGGAAACCTCATCGGCAGAAAACGCCGGGAAGGACGTCGCCTCAAAATCGAGCTCAACGGGCGCATCGGTGCGGATGGTCGCCACCTTACGGCTCAGCAGCGCGTCGTCGATGTGTGCGCGCAGGTTTTCGCCCATCTTGCCCTTGACCTCGTCGGCGTGTGCGATGACCTCGTCCAGGCTACCGTACTGCGCAATGAGCGCGCTCGCCTTTTTGGGGCCGATGCCCGGCACGCCGGGGATGTTATCGGACGTGTCGCCCTTCAGACCATAAAAGTCGGGCACGAGCGCCGGCGTAATGCCGTGATACAGATCATCCACGCTCTCGGGCGTCATGATCGCCACGTCGGACAGGCCCTTACGGGTCGAGACCACGTTGACGTGCTCGGTAACAAGCTGATACATGTCGCGATCACCGGTCACCAGCAGCATGTCACAGCCGGCCTGCTCGCCCAGGCGCGCCATAGTGCCCAGGATGTCATCGCCTTCCCAGCCCTCGGACTGCAGAATCGGCACATTGAGCGCGGCGAGCAGCTCCTTGATCATAGGGAACTGCGCGTGCAGATCGGGGTCCATGGGCGGACGCTGCGCCTTATACTGCGGCAGCATCTCCATACGCACGCGCGGCTTGCCCTTGTCAAACGCCACGACGACGCCGTCGGGGTTAAAGGCGTCGATCATCTTAAGAAACATGTTCAGAAAGCCAAAAATCGCGTTGGTGGGGCGACCGTCCGGCGCGTTCATGGTCGGCGGCACGGCGTGGAAGGCGCGGTGCATGAGCGAGTTGCCGTCGATGACGGCGAAGGTGCGGCGCTTATCAGACATATTGAATACCTCGCTTTGGGCTGGGCACGGTTTGCTCACACCAGTTTACACGCTCCCCGCCCCGCGGCCACCGCACATCAAGCTCCCCCGCCACCGCGCGCCCGTGCGTGATACGATGGCTCACGGTACATCAACCAGCACGATCGATCCGAAAGGAGCCTGCGTCATGGAGCGTCCCTGCGCATGGAAAAAGTACACGCCACAGCAGATCGAGGAGCTCGAGGAGCTTTGCCGCGGCTATAAGCAGTTTTTGAGTGAGAACAAGACCGAGCGCCTGTGCGTGAAGACCGGCATCAAGATGGCCGAGGAGGCGGGCTACGTCGACCTGGAGACCGTGATCGCCGAGGGCCGCGAGCTCAAGGCAGGCGACAAGGTGTACGCCGCCAACCACGGCAAGGACCTTATGCTTGTCAACCTGGGCTGTGCCCCGCTTGAGCAGGGCTTTAACATCCTGGGCGCCCACATTGACTCGCCGCGCCTGGACCTTAAGCAGAACCCTGCCTTCGAAGCCGGCGACATGGCCTACCTCGACACGCACTACTACGGCGGCGTCAAGAGCTACCACTGGGTGGCCTCCCCGCTCGCGCTTGTGGGCGTTATCTGCAAAAAGGACGGCACCACCGTCGACATCAACATCGGCGACAAGGCAGACGACCCGGTCTTTACCATCTCCGACCTGCTGATCCACCTCTCGAGCGAGCAGATGTCCAAGCCCGCCAAGGATGCCGTCGACGCCGAGATCCTCGACGTGATCGTGGGCGGCCGCCCTGTCAAGTTTGACGAGGACGACAAGGACGCCCCCAAGGAGCCCGTCAAGCAGATGTTCCTGGACATCCTTAAGGAGCAGTACGACGTCGAGGAGGAGGACTTCCTCTCCGCCGAGATCGAGGTTGTGCCCGCCGGCCCCGCCCGCGACATGGGCCTCGACCGCTCCATGATCTTGGGCTACGGCCACGACGACCGCGTCTGCGCCTACCCCTCCATGCTCGCCCAGATCAATGTTGCCAATGTCGAGCGCACGAGCATCACGCTCATCGTCGATAAGGAGGAGATTGGTTCCGTGGGCGCCACCGGCATGACGAGTCGCTTCTTCGAGAACACCGTCGCCGAAATCATGACGCTCGCCGGCGAGGACAGCCCGCTGGCCCTGCGCCGTGCACTCGCCCGCAGCCGCATGCTCTCCTCCGACGTGTCCGCCGGCTTCGACCCGGGCTACGCCGGCAAGTTCGAGACCAAGAACGCTGCCTTTATGGGTCGCGGCCTGTGCTTTAACAAGTACACGGGCAGCCGCGGCAAGGGCGGCTCCAACGACGCCGACGCCGAGTACGTGGCCCTCATCCGCGACATCATGGACGAGGCAGGCGTGGACTTCCAGACCTGCGAGCTCGGCCGCGTCAACGCGGGTGGCGGTGGCACCATCGCCTACATCATGGCCGAGTACGGCATGAACGTCATCGACTCCGGCGTTGCCGTCCTGTCCATGCACGCCCTGTGGGAGGTCGCCAACAAGGCCGATATCTACGAGGCCTATCGCGGCTACAAGGCCTTCATCGAGCGCGCCTAACCAACCCTTCATCAGTTGCGGTGAAATACGGACTAAACTGGCCCATAAACGGCCAAAACAGACTGTATTCCACCGCAACTTCTTTTTTGGCAGAGGAGAGTTCATGCTCCAGGTCATCGTTTCACCCGCCAAGCAAATGCGCGCGGCACAAGATGCTTTTGAAGTTCAGGGGATTCCGCCCTTTGCGCGCGAGACCGCCCAGCTGCACCATGCGCTCTTGGACATCGAACGAACCGAAGGCGACAGCGGCCTACAAGCTCTATGGAACGTCAGCGACAAGCTGCTGGCCCCTTGTCTCGACATTTTGCATGAGTTCGAGCCCATCTTGGGAAACGACGATCTTGCCGATTCCGGTATCGCGTGCCGCATCTCCCCTGCCATCATGTCCTATCACGGCATTCAGTACCAGAGCATGGCACCAGAGGTGATGGATTCCGCGCAGCTCGCATGGCTGCAAGAGCATCTGTGGATTCTCTCCGGCCTCTACGGGTGCGTACGCCCCTTTCATGCCGTTGAACCGTATCGGCTGGAGATGGGCGCGAAGCTCGCCGTTGACGATGCCCGAGATCTCTACGCGTTTTGGAGCGACAAGCTCGCGCGGGCTATCGCCCCGGCGGGCTCAAACACTACGATCGTCAACCTCGCCAGCGTAGAGTATGCCAAAGCCGCTCTGCCCCATCTCGCGGGCGACGCTACGGCCGTCACATGCCTCTTTGGCGAGGGTATCCGCAACGGGAAGCCCATCCAACGGTCGACCGCCAGCAAAAAGGCGCGCGGCTCCATGGTGCGGTGGATGGCTGAAAGCAAGCTCGAGGATGCAAGCGGGCTTACCGCATTCAACATCGGCTATCGTCACATCCCCGAGCTTTCAGACGAAAACACTCTGGTTTTCATGAACGCGCAGGCACAATAGGCCCGCCGTTTCCAACCCCCCCCCGTTACTCCGCCAAGCCGTCGGCTTTGGCAATCTCGCTCGTCGAGCCATCTTGGTACGTAATCTTTACGTGCTCTACCTCGGACACCGCAACACCCGACGGAGGCTCCAGACGCCACTCCGTCAGGGCGATATCCATGGTCGTGGGGACGTCGCCTTGATCTTTGAGCTTTACCGTCAGCGTTTTGATCGTCGCATCAAACGTCACGCGTTCGATTTGTTCGCCCGGAATAGACCCGCCGCTCAGCTGCAGTTGCACAAACTCGTCGCGCGGATACCAATAGTCGCCCGGAGCGGCAACGGTATTGCCGCCGGCAACTTTCACCGTCATGATCGGCAGGCTATCGTCGGCCTCAAACGTCCAGGTAGCTCCCCCACGCCCGCCAAACGTCCAGATGCAGCAGGCAATTAGCATCACGGCAAGAACCGCAAAGCCAATTGCGACCAGCCCATGATGGGCATGGCTCTCCTCGGCCGATACATCCCACTGCGTCTCTCGATATAAATGCTTGTCTTCCATCTTCGCCTCCCCGCGGGCATGCTCATCGCGTCAATCGTACCCATTCGAGCTATACTTGAGCCCACCACATAAACGGGGAGCTTGCAGGACAAGACGGCAGGCTGAGACTGGGCGCGCCCGCCCTGACCCGCAAACCTGATATGGGTAATGCCAACGAAGGGAGCCGTGCCAATGAGCACACAGACCGAGCCCAAGCTCGTCACGCAAATCGACTTCGCCCGCGCCGGGCAGATCACGCCGCAGATGAAGGAAGTCGCCGAGCGCGAGCATCGCGACCCCGAGTACATCCGCGAGCGCGTGGCCGACGGCCGCATCGCCATTCCCGCCAACATCGTGCATATCAAAAAGGGCATGCGCGCCTTTGGTGTCGGCGAGGGCCTGTCCACCAAGGTCAACGTCAACCTGGGCATCTCGGGCGACAAGGCCGATGCCGCCGAGGAATGGAAGAAGGTCAAGATCGCCGAGGACTTTGGCGCCGACGCCATCATGGACCTTTCCAACTCGGGCAAAACGCGCCAGTTCCGCCAGCAGCTCATAGACGAGACGCCGCTCATGGTGGGCACCGTCCCCATGTACGACGCCATCGGCTACATGGAAAAGCCGCTGGTCAAGCTGACCAAGGACGACCTGTTCGAGGTCGTGCGCGCGCACGCCGAGGATGGCGTGGACTTTATGACCATCCACTGCGGCATCAACAAGTCGGTCACCAAGACCTTTAAGGAGACCGGCCGCCTGATGAACATCGTCAGTCGCGGCGGCTCGCTGCTGTTTGGCTGGATGGAGGTCACCGGCAACGAAAACCCCTTCTACGAGTACTTTGACGAGCTGCTCGAGATTTGCCACGAGTACGACGTGACGATTTCGCTCGGCGACTCCTGCCGCCCGGGCTGCCTCTACGACTCCAACGATGCCACCGAGACCGCTGAGATGATCGAGCTGGGCAAGCTGTGCAAGCGCGCTTGGGCCGCCGGCGTCCAGGTCATGGTCGAGGGCCCGGGTCACATGGCGCTCGACGAGATCGCCGCCAACATGAAACTGCAGAAGCGCCTGTGCCACAATGCCCCGTTCTATGTGCTCGGGCCGCTGGTGACCGATATCGGCGTGGGTTACGACCACATCACCGCTGCCATCGGCGGCGCCATCTCCGCCAGCTCCGGTGCCGACTTCCTGTGCTACGTGACGCCGGCCGAGCACCTGTGCCTGCCCAACGCCCAGGACGTGCTCGATGGCCTCATGGCCACTAAGATTGCCGCGCACGCCGCCGATATCGCCAAGAAGGTGCCGCACGCCCGCGACATGGACGACAAGATGGGCCAGGCACGCCGCAAGCTCGACTGGGATGCCATGTGGAAGTGTGCTCTCGACCCGGTCACCGGCAAGAAACGCTACGAAGAATCCCCCGCCGCCACCGAGGGCACCTGCACCATGTGCGGCAAGATGTGCGCCGTCCGCACCGTTAACAAGGTGTTCGAAGGCACGACGATCGACCTCGGCATGGAGGACTAACTCGTCACCGGAGCCACAATCGGTAACATGGTGTTCGTCAATTGTTGACGTGTGAACATTTGCTTACATTTGCGTAAAGATTGCATCGCCCGCCCGGGTTCGACATAGAGTCGGCCCGGGCATCTTTATAATGCTGGCTTAAAGACCCATTTGATTCCGACCGAACAAGGGAGCAAACATGGATCGCAGTAAGGTACCTGCCGTCCTGTCCATCGCAGGATCCGATTCCAGCGGTGGCGCCGGCATTCAGGCCGACATCAAGACCATCACGGCGCACCGCCTGTATGCCGAGACGGCCATCACCGCCATCACCGCACAAAACACGCTCGGTGTCACCGCCGTGCAGAATATCTCCCCTGATATCGTCGCTGCGCAGATCGACGCCGTATTTGACGATATCCGCCCCAGCGCCGTCAAGATCGGCATGGTTTCCTCTGCCGAGATTATCGAGGTTATCGCCAACCGCCTGAGCGCCTGGAACGCGACAAACGTGGTCGTCGACCCCGTCATGGTAGCCACCTCGGGCGCACGGCTGATTGCCGAAGATGCCGCCGAGGCGCTCACCCGCCGCCTGTTCCCACTAGCAACCGTCATCACGCCCAATATTCCCGAGGCCATGGCCCTGCTTGACTACGAGGTCGACTCCGAGCGCACACAGCAAAATGCTGCCATGCTCCTCACCCGCCGCTTTGGTTGCGCATCCCTCGTTAAGGGTGGGCATCTTGTCAACGAGGCCAACGATGTATTGGCCGAACCCGCGCCACTCGATGACGAGGGCAACCATCTGGGCGATCCGCTCACCACGTGGTTCCGCCACAAGCGCATCGAGACCGACAACACACACGGCACCGGCTGCACGCTTTCGTCCGCCATCGCCTGCGCGCTGGCCCAGGGCATGGATCTTGCCGATGCCGTCAACGCCGGCAAGGCATACCTGACAGGCGCTCTGGCCGCCGGCCTGAACATGGGCAAAGGCTCTGGCCCCGTCAACCACATGTGGCAATATTAAGATTCGCAGCCCAAAACCGCCGCAAAGGGGACAGGCACCTTTGCGGTGGCTCCCACAAACATCTCGATCTGTAACAGTAACTCGGCAAAATCGACCCTAGATGTTACAGATCAAGACAAACAATCGATATCGACCTAAATAATCTTAATCTGTAACATCTAGCCCGTTTTCGGCCTTGGAACTGTTACAGATCAAGACAAACAAACGAAACAAGCCCCCGCAAGGGGAACTCTGTGGTGGTTTGGGGCCGTGCTACTCACCGAGCATCTCTTTGAGCTTGGCTGCCACGGCGTGACCCAGGCTCTCGTGGCTTTCGGGCATCATATGCAGATAGTCGATATCGCCCGGCTCGGCAAACTCGGCGGCATTCAAAAAGTCGCAGCCAAACTGCTCGGCCACGTGCGCATAGTACTCGCCAAAATGCTCAGATGCCTCAACGGAATGCTCGTCAAAGTCGGTCAAATATACGTCGGCGATCTGCGGCTTAATCTTGATAGGCGCCATCAACAGAATCCGTGGGCAGGGCGCGGCATCGGTCCAGGCAAACGCACGGACGGCGCGAATCAACGCCATGGCGCCGCGGGCAATATCGGAGGCCGTCACGCCAAAGACCGTCTTGCAGTCGTTGGTGCCCAGCATGATCACGATCGCATCCAGCGGCTTATGGGCCTCGAGCAGCATCGGAAGCGCGCGAATGCCGTTGAGGTTGGTGTCCAGATGGCACATATCGTCGCGCACCGTCGTGCGACCATTTAGACCTTCCTCAATCACATGCCAGCCCTCACGCAGGTCACGCTGCACCACGCCGCACCAGCGCACATCCTGCGCATAGCGCACTGCGGTGCCGTCGCGCATACCCGCCGGATCATAGCCATAGGTGTTGCTGTCACCAAAGCACAGAACGTTTTTCATCTTGAGCTCCTCATTCAGTAAAAAGCCGACGGGGGCAACCCCTCCCGTCGGCTTGGCATATCACATCGCGCGCACCGCTTACAGGTACTTGCGCCAGTCGTCCTCGTCCTCATCATCCTCGGCTGCTGTCTGGGCCTGCTCGGCGGCGCGAGCGGCTGCGGCGCGGGCGGCAACCTGGGCATAGGACTCCTCGTTGCGCTCAGGGAAGTTTGCCAGCACGTGCTCGAACTTGGCAAAGTCCTGGTCCCAGCGCGTAGAGGGCACGGCAAAGAAGACCTGCTTGACCTTGAAGTCGCCCGACGCGAGCTCCTTGCGGAAGAGCTCGGCCACGGCCTCTGCGTCAAAGCCGTTGTTCTCGCAGCCCCAAGCACCCAGTACGAGCTTCTCGCGACCCAGCTCATCGCAGATGGCGAGCACAAAGCGGATACGGTCGCGCAGGGCATCCAGCAGAGCATCGTCGCTCACGCGATACTCCTGGCGGGCGCGTCTAACGTTGGGCGCAGCGGCCACGATCACGTCGGCGTATGCATGCACGTGGTTGCGGTCGAAGCGCACCGCAGGCACCACCAGGGCGCGGTTACGATAGAGCTCGCAGTTGATGTTGCGGCGACGGTTCTCGCCGTACCACTTACGCTGCTTATCGAGAACGTTGTACAGATACGAATCGGCGCACAGCGTGGCCTCCTGGCCCAGATAACCCTGAATATATCCACCGCCCGGATTGGTAAACGAGGCAAAGGCGAGCACGGCCATGTCGCAGAACTGCGCATAGCCGCGACCGTTATCGAGGATTGCCTGCGTGGCGGAGGCATCAAGCACAGTGACCTCGGGCAGGACCGGAGCGGGCTCCTCAGCAGGCGCGGACTCAGCTTCGGCGATTTCCTCGGCAGGCTCCTCGACGGGCTCGGGCGCCGCCTCGGTCTCGGGCGCTGCCTCGACCTCGGCAGTCTCCGCGTTCTCGACGTCCTCGGCGACCTGCTCTTCGGCGGCCACAGCACTCTGAACCTTGGCCTTCATCGCCGCGACAAAGCCGGCAGGCATACCGTCAAACTCGCGAACACCGGCAAGCGAACGCTCGATATCCTTGGCGCACGCTTCGGACACAGTTGCCACGTGACGCTCGGCGGCCTTGGCACGGGCCTCGCGCTTGGGATTGGGCTGACCCGCTCGGTTGGACCTGCGGTTACGGTTCCTGTTGTCGACGTCTGCCATACGTGGCCACCTTTCCTGTCGCTGCCGCTATCGGCTTTTCCCATCCATGATACCCCGCCGCGTACAAAAAAGACGGCCCCGAAGGACCGCCTTTCACATCGTTTTACCGCGTCCGACAAGAAACGCTGCAATCCCCCGCGCTAGTCGCGACGACCGAGGATGTTCAGGATGCGCAGGAACACGTTGATAATGTCCACGAACAGATTGGACGCCATGAGCACCGCATTGGGCAGCGTGGGCGGCACCGTCGTGGCAACATAGGTGTCGTAGCCAATAAAGCCGGCGAACACCACGATCACGATCAGGTCGGTGATGGTCTGCGAGACGCCCATGAACATCAGCACGATCTCAACCAGAATAGTGGCGAGCAGAATGCCAAAGCCGATGCCATATACGCGCTGGAAAAACTTGGGGAACGTCACGCCCAAGGCGCCAAAGACAAAGGTGATGGCGGCCGTGGCGATAAAGGCAGTGTTGATGGTGGGCAGGTCGTAGTTGGCAAGGCCAAACGACGCGGTCAGGCCAAAGGTACTCGCAAAGATTACGTAGCCCACAAGGGACAGACCCACGGACTGCTTGCCCGCAGCAGCCGACATCATGACCATGCCGACGATGGTTAAAATAAACGAGCCAAAGACCAGTGGCAGGGCGGCGCCGCTCATCATCATGCGCGCAAACGACATGGTGCTCGTAAAGTAGGCGCCGGCACCCATGACGCAAAAGCCCAAGAAGATCAGGGCAGATATGGCGAGATTGTACGCGCGCGGCGACATCTCCTTGGCGCGACTTGCGCCGGTCTCGACGGGGCCGTTCTGATAGCCCTGAATATCGTTCATGCTTCGTCCTTTCAAAAAGCGCCACGACAGCGCAGCAGGTGACAAGATTCCTGTCATTGTACCCGAACGCCGTGCGTCCTTACCTGCGGCGCTCGCTCTCGAGTGTTCGGTCGAACGCCCACACCCACCAACGCATCAGATGAGTCTGCGAGCCATCCGGTCGCTCGCGTGCCTGTTCTTCCAGATACAGTTCGGTCGCATGTCCGCCAAAACGAACCTTATAAGTCGCCGTACGAATGCCGTGAACCGTCAGGCCAAAACCGGTGGACGAGACAATCTCGTCAATCGTAAAGCAGCGACCGTCAACCCAGCAGACGGTAACCGGCACAACCTGTCCGCCCGCGAGAATGCGAGCCACGACGTCCACATACTGCTTGTGCACGCGCCGAGTTTTGCCGTCTGTCTGTCGATATTCCATGCCTCCTATTATCGAACGCATGTTTGCATGTTGTAAAGCGAACAGGCTGTGGTTTTGGGGTGTCGGAGCGATCGCATGTGTCCGCATGGCGTGTTAGCAAAAAGAACACCCGCGGTCAACAGGGATAATATTCAATTTTAGTGCCAAAAAATTCACTGCTCCCATCAGAACTCGGTAAAGAAACCCGCAGGAGGTGATACGATTTATCATGTTTCTGTAACGTGCCTGCAAACTTCGAGAAAGCCCATATATGGACGTAACGTTCTCAACCTTCCTCGGCCAACTTGTGTCGAACCCAGTCCTTGCCGTCACCGTGATCCTCGCGCTCGGCGCCATCTTCGTCAATGGATGGACCGACGCACCCAACGCCATCGCGACCTGCGTCACTACGCGTTGCATGCCCGCCCGCGCCGCCATTCTCATGAGTGCCGCATTCAACTTCCTCGGCGTGCTCATCATGACGCACTTTAACGCGAGCGTCGCCAACACCATCTCCCATATTGTCGACTTTGGCGGAAACAGTACCATGGCGCTCGCCTGCCTGTGCGCGGCGCTGTTCTCCATCGTCGTCTACGGCGCCACAGCGTCGCGTTTTGGCATCCCCACCTCGCAAAGCCACAGCCTTATCGCCGGCCTGACCGGTGCCGCCATCGCCCTCGGCGGTGCGAGCAGCGTCAACGTCCACGAGTGGATGAAGGTCATCTACGGCCTGGCGCTCTCCATCGGGCTGGGCTTTGTCATGGGCTGGGTCCTGTGCAAGCTCGTCTCGATTCTTTTCGCCGCCGCCAACAGGCGACGTGCCAATGTCTTCTTTAAATACGCTCAGATCGCGACCGCTGCGGCCATGAGCTTTATGCACGGCGCGCAGGATGGACAGAAGTTCATCGGCGTGCTCTTTTTAGGCGTGGCCTTTGCCAGCGGCCAGACGAGCGTCGGCGATGCCGGCATCCCCATCTGGATTATGCTGCTATGCTCGGCCACCATGGGCATCGGCACCAGCGTGGGCGGCGAGCGCATCATCAAGTCCGTTGGCCAGAGCATGGTCAAGCTCGAAAAGTACCAGGGCTTCTCCGCCGACCTGGCGGGCGCCGCGAACCTGCTGCTTGCCACCCTTACCGGCATCCCCGTGTCCTCCACTCACATCAAGACCTGCGCCATCATGGGCGTCGGTGCCGTCAAACGCCTCTCGGCCATCAACTTCGGGGTCGTCAAGGACATGATGTTCACCTGGTTCTTCACCTTCCCCGCCTGCGGACTCATCAGCTTTGTCATGGCCAAGCTGTTCATGATGTTCATCTAGTCAAACCGAACGTCCATCCGGACCGCATTACTTCGCCCACCCGTCTTCGCCTCGAAAGGACCCACTCATGGCAAAGAAACCCGATTCGTTCTACTTTGACAACTACGTCGCTTGCGCCGACCTCGCCGTCCAGGCCGCCGAGCTGCTTACCAAGATTTTCGAGAACTTCGATCCCGCAAAGATTCACGATATGCTCGACAAGATGCATGCGATCGAGCATGCGGCCGACAAGAAGCACCATGAGCTTGAGGACGCCCTGCTCACCGCCTTTATCACCCCGCTTGAGCGCGAGGATCTGGACCTGATGAGCTGCTCGCTCGACACCGTGCTCGACCGCATCGAGGGCGTCGTGCAGCGCGTCTACTTCACCAACATCCAGAGCATCCACCCCGATGCCATCGTCATCGCTCACAAGGTGACCGACGCCTGCCGCGCCATGAAAGACCTGATGGTCGAGCTGCCTAACTACCGCAAGTCCAAAACGCTGCGCGAGCTCGTCATCCAGATCAACACCATCGAGTCCGAGGCCGACGAGCTCTATATCAACGCCATGCGAAACCTGCACGTTAACGGCAAGGACCCGCTCGAGGTCATCGCTTGGCGTGACGTGTACGCCTTCCTGGAGTACTGCGCCGACTGCTGCGAGAATGTGGCCGATGTCGTGGATTCGATTGTCATGAAGAACAGTTAATTGGGGGTACGTGTCCCGGCGGCGAAGGGCCGGCCACGGTTTGCTTTCTCACTCCGGCTGCTTTGCAGAGTCGTTCGAAAGTAAACCGTGGCCGGCCCTTCGCCTTACGTACCACCATTGGGAACTTTGGCTGATACTTTGAAAGCAATGAGGCTTTTGTTGGCAGGGCCTTTGAGCCCGATTGGGAACTTTGGGACCGCCTTAAACGTTTAGCTGAATCGGGCTTTGGGTACCCTTTGTTTTGCTTTGGATTGATTCGCTGACTTTGGAGGGTTTGATTATGGGGTATTTGGATCTGGCTCGGGGTCGGTATTCTTGTCGTGAGTTTGAAGATCGGGCTGTGGAGCAGGCTGTGGTGGATGCCATTGTTGAGGCTGGGCGTATTGCTCCTTCTGCTTGTAATAATCATCCAGCCCGTGTGATGGTGCTGGATACGCCTGAGCTGTTGGAGAAGGCTGCTGCTTGTCAGCCTCGGTTTGCTCGTGATGGGTCCATCTTTGGGGCTCCGCTTGTCTTCCTTATTTGCAGCGTTACCGATGATGCTTGGGTGCGCCCGTATGACCAGATGAATTCCAGTGAAATCGATACGTCCATCGTGTGCGACCAGATGATGATGGAGGCCACCGAGCAGGGCCTGGGAACGTGCTGGGTATGCCATTTTAAGCCTGAGGTGGCACAGGAGCAGTTCAACCTGCCCAAGGGCGTCTATCCCTATCACATACTCGTCTGTGGCTATCCTGCCGACCACATCGCCGATCCCGAGCATCGCGAGGCCCGCACCATTCCCCTCTCCGACTTCCTCCTCAAGTAGATTTTTGGGACATGCCTTAAAACCTACCCTTGACCGCTCACCCGTTCGCCGAGTTCTGCGCCACTACGTGCAGGGCTCGGTTTTTTTATGTTACGCACCCCGGCACAGTCATAAAAAAGGACCCGCAAGCTGCGGGTCCTTTCTAGGCACTAAATTGTAGGCCGAATGTTAGTCCAGGTCGTCGGCAGCAAAGTTGTCGATCGGGGCAAAGGGATCGGCCACGGGGACAACCGGGTCAGCGACGGGCAGCGGCTCGGCGGGAACAGTCACTGCAGGAGAAGCGGCAGAACCGACCGGCGTGGAGGCCATGAGGTCGGCCGGGAAGGAGTTCTGGGCATCGTCCATAAAATGCTGGATGAGCTTGAGATACTCTGCCTTGAACTCCTCACGGGAAGCCTTGAGACGATCGATTTCCTCGAGCTCGGCCTGCTTTTCGGTCAGAGCCTGGCGGATAACCTCGCGGGCCTTAGCGTCAGCCTCGTTGCGGATACGCTCAGCGTTCTCGTTGGCATCGTTGACGATGGTCTCAGCGGTCTGCTGGGCAGCGATCAGGGCAGCGGAAATCTGGCGCTCCTGAGCGGAGAAGTCAGGGGCGGGAGCAGCCACAGGGGCGGCAGGAACGGCCTGGGCGGTGGCATCCTGAGCCTGGGCAAGCTGAGCCTGTGCATCGGCAAGCTGCTGCTCGGTAGCAGTCAGACGACCCTTAAGGTCGACGATCTTAGCGAGCATAGCGTCAACCTCGGAGGACAGCGTCTCCAAGAAAACGTCGACCTCGGCAGGATCGTAGCCACGCTTGGCCTCAGAGAAAGTCTGAGCCTGGATGTCTGCAGGGGTAATAGCCATAACAAGTCTCCTTTTTCATCGCCTCGGCGCTACACGCCCGACGTAAGTTACTAAGTCAGTTCTATACGAGTATACCTATAAGAAGCTGCAGAACCAGCCTCTGCACCAACTGCAACGCAATAATCGCAACGACCGGCGAAAAATCGATACCGCCCATCGGCGGAATGAAACGACGGAACAGGTTGAGCCACGGACCGCACACGCTATCGAGCACCGCAGCAATATCCTGAAGCAAACCACCCTGCTTCATGGGAATCCACGTCATAAAGCAGTAGACGACAATGAGCGTGGAATAGAAGTTGAACAGCGTGTTGACCAGCTGGACGATAGTGTAGATGTTGATGGGAATCTCCTCGTCTTGTCTTTACTTAAGGTAGCCGTCGGCACGAAGCTTCTTGAGATCGGAATCTTTGACCTCGCAACCGGCGGGCAGCACCATGAACACGCGGTCGCCTACCTCCTTGACCGTGGCGCCCAGACCGCAGGCAAAGCCGTAAGAGAAGTCCAAGACGCGCTTGGCAACTTCGGTGCGTACGCCCACAAAAATCAGTGCGACAGGCTGCTTGGTGCGAACGCGGCGCACCACGGTCTCCACGTCGTCATAGCTCTCGGGGCGCAGGACATAGGCCGGCAGCTGCGGTGTGGCGTTGATGATATTGCTCGCATAGGCCGAGGCATCGCTCGGTGCAGGCGCGGGTGCAGCGGCGGCACGGGCGCGGGTGTTCTCGGCGTAGCTCGACGGCGTGTCATAGGCACCAGGACGATAACCGCTCGCAACACTGTCCTGCGAGCGCGAAGGCGGGTTATACGTCGTGGCATGGCGGGAGTCATCGCCGACCAGCTGACCGGAGCGCGTATACACGGCAACCGACTCAGCTTCACCGCGGCGCGTCTGACCAAGCAGGCCGTTGCTCGGCTCGTCTTGGGTGTAGAAGCCCTCGCCCGAAGCACCGCCGTAGCCGTTGCCCTGATAACTATCGTCATAGCCGTCATCGTAGCCGTAGTCGTCGTCCTGGCCATAACCCTGGTCGTAACCCTGCTGGCCGCCCAGGTGCATCTTATTTTTAATCTCGTCAAGGAAGCCCATGGTTGTGTCCTCTCGCGGTTTAGTGCAGGCGCCCCGATAATCAGTGCGCACTTCAGAGCCTTATTTTACTGCAAACTCCGGGCTAAATACTACCCTGCCCAGGCGAACGAGCGTAGAGCCCTCCTCAAGGGCAGGCTCAAAGTCCTCGCTCATGCCGCAGGAAAGCTCAGGCAGGTTCAGATCGGGATGCGCCGCCTCCAGCTCATCCCTCAGCTCACGAAGCCCCGCAAAGGTGCGGCGTGCCACATCCTTATTCCCCCGGGGCGCCATAGTCATAAGCCCCTGCACGCAAATTCCCTCGAGCTCCGCAAGCTCACCCGCGGCAGCGCGAATCTCATCGGGCGAAAAGCCTCCCTTCGACTCCTCACCACTCACATTGACCTCGATGAGCACACGCTGGGGGCCGGCGAGCTCGCCTGCCTCAATCTTGCGGACAGCACGGCTCGAGATCGCCTGCGCCAGATGCAGCGAACCCACCGAGTGAATCAGCTCGGCTGAGCCCAGCACCGCATTGATCTTATTGGTCTGCAGGTTGCCGATCATATCGAAGCGCACCTCGGGCAGCTCCGGATGCTCCGCCAGACCCGTGAGCTTGCGAACCAGCTCCTGCGGGCGGTTCTCGGCAAAATGGCGATACCCCGCCTGGATGGCGGCAACGGTCTCATCGACACCAACGGTCTTGGACACGGCAATGAGGCGCGCGGCGTCGTGGGGGCGGCCCGCGCGATCGAGCGCCGCATAAAAACGTTCCAGAATCTGCTCGCGGCGAGCGCGCATCAAGTCCAAATAGTTATCCATTGCCAATCGCCTCCGCTGACAGCCAAACAAGTAGTCCCATGCTAACGCAAGAGCGCGGCCCCGCATGTGCAAGGCCGCGCTCACTTAGGTATTTACAATCTTTCGACGAACGGGGCTACTTACTCCTCGTCGTCCTCGCCATCGTCCTCGTCCTCAAGATGATCGAGCAGGTAGCGAAGACCCTCGCTGACCTCGTTAACGGGCACCTTGGCAACGTAGCGAGCGTCGACGGCGGGCCTCATGATAACACCCTCGCCCGAAGGCACGCGCATGCTCTCGGGCTCATCCTCGTCCACACGGGCGATATCGCCGGCGTTCATACGCTGACCAGTCAACAGGAAGGTCAAACGGCAAGCGGCATCGATGGAAATCGAAGCGATGCGATCGAGGTAGCGCGAAACCATGATAGCGCGGCGCAGGTCGTCATAGTTGCTGTCGTCGTCCATAAAGTCGCCCGTATCCATACGGTTAAAGGTGCGGAAGAACTTCTCGTAGGCAGCGTGCACCGGCTCGTCCTCGACGGCCAAGTTGCAGATGATGGACATGTCATTGGTGACGAGCGCAGAAAGCGAAGAGCCCAGCACCTGGTAAACAGCTTCGGCCTCGGCCTCAACCGTACCGACGAGCTCCTGGGGCAGCGAGATGTCGGCCTTGACCATGTGACGCGTGGCGCGGCAGATCTGACGGACCTTATCGGTCATGCGCTGCAGGTTAAAGTCGACGTAGATGATCGTCTGAAGCAGGCGGAAGTCGGAGGCGACCGGTGACTGCGTGGCGATCAGGTTGTAGCAGACGGCCTCCAGGTTGGCGCAGCGTGCGTCAATCGAAAGCGTGCGCTTCTTGGTCTTGGTGGCGAGCTTGCGGTCGTCGGTCACATAGGCCTTCACGGCATCGTGGAGGGCTAGATCGACGGCCTCATAGATGCTCAGCATCTCGTGACGGGCCTCGACGAGCTGACGGGAAAACAGTTTGCGCATGGTTCACTCCAATCAGTTGGGTGCGGTCATGCCGCCCGCACAGTGAATACGCACCGGACTAGGTCCGATCGGCTTGGGACTAGTCGCACCGATCAGCCAAAGCGGCCGGTGATATAGTCTTCCGTCCGCGAGTCCACCGGGCTGGTGAAGATCGCGTCGGTTTGACCATACTCGATGAGCGTGGCGGGCTCGCCGGCAACTTCCTGCAAGAAGAATGCGGTGTAGTCGCTGATACGAGCTGCCTGCTGCATTGAATGCGTGACGATGATGATCGTCATCTCGGGCGCCAGCTCGGCCATCAGATCCTCGACCTTAGAAACGGATGTGGGATCGATGGCGGAGCAGGGCTCGTCCATCAGGAGGACATCGGGTTGCACCGCAAGCACGCGCGCGATGCACAGACGCTGCTGCTGACCGCCCGAGAGCGCCAAACCATCCTTGTTGAGCTGATTGGATACCTCTTTCCAGAGGTTGGCGCGCTTGAGCGATTCTTCCACGATGTCATCGAGGTCGCTTTTGCTAGTCACGCCCTGCAGACGAGGGCCAAAGGCGACATTCTCGTAGATGGATTTGGGAAACGGGTTGGGCTGCTGAAAGATCATGCCCACGCGACGACGGAGGTCGACCGGGTCGACGCCCTCGGCATAGATATCATTGCCGTCGAGCGTCATGGTGCCCTCGACGCGCGTACCCTCGATCAGATCATTCATGCGGTTGATGCAGCGCAAAAACGTCGACTTGCCGCAGCCCGAAGGGCCAATGAAGGAGGTGATGGCGTTTTTGGCGATGTTGAGGTCAAGCCCCGTCAGCGCATGAAAGTCACCGTACCAAAAGTTGAAATCCTTGGCCGTAATGGCCGCTTGCTCCAGCGTGGGAGCGGACTGATAAACGGACATGGGACTCCTTAACTAGCGACGTTTGCGCGACAGGAAGCGCGCAAACAGGTTGAAGGCCAGAATGATCACCATCAGCAAGAGCGCGGTGCCGTAGGCTGCGTTCATGTTGATGCCGTCGTTTGCAAGCAGGTACAGGTGAACCGTCATGGGGCGGCCAGAATCGAGCGGCGAAATAGGTAGATTGATGGCTTGGCCCATGGTGTAGAGCACCACCGCGGTCTCGCCAATGGCACGGCCGATGGCGAGGACGATGCCCGTGGCAATACGGCCAAAGGCAGAAGGAAGCACGATCTTGGAGACGACCTGCCACTTGGTGGCGCCCAGGCCGTACGCGCCCCAACGGATATAGCGCGGAACGGCGCGAATGGCCTCTTCGGTGGTGCGCATGACGATGGGAAGCATCAAGAGCGCGAGTGCCAGAGCGGCCGAGACCATCGAAAGGCCCAGACCCATGGCCTCGACAAACAAGGCGTAGCCAAACAGGCCCATAACGATGGAGGGCACCGAGGCCAAAGCGTCAGCAGCGTAGCGAATGAGCTCGACGACCTTGCCCTGCTTGGCGTACTCGGCCAGATAGACGGCTGCCAGCACAGCGATCGGCGTGCAGATAAGCATGGCGAGCGCCGTCACATAGACGGTCGAGACGATCGTGGGCCAAATTCCGCCCTCGGCGTTGACGCCCTGGGGCCAACCGAAGATAAAGTCGAGCGAGATATGCGGCAGGCCGTTAATGACCACGTAGGCGATGATAGCGACCAGCACCAGTGTGGTGATGTATGCCGCGGCACGAAACACGCCAAGCATGATCTTGTTGGACAGGTCCTTGTTGATGCGACCCTTCTTGCCGTGGGAAAGGGCACGCTTGATGCGCTCGCGCGACGAGGTCGTATCGACCGTCGTGTCAACGGAATCGGACATAGCCTACCCCCTCTTTTTCTTGGAAATCAGACGGACGATGCCCACCAGCGTGGCGGAGATGATAAACAGGACCACGCCCATACCGAACAGCGCCGAGCGGTGCAGACCCGAGGAATAGCTCATGTCGAGCGCGATCTGGCTCGTGAGCGTCGAGATGGGGCTCGCGATGCTGTCGGGAATAACCGGGGCGTTACCCACGACCATGAGCACGGCCATGGTCTCGCCGATGGCGCGACCCATACCCAGCACGATGGCATCCACGATACCCAGCTTGGCGGCAGGTAGCACGACCTTATAGATGGTCTGCCACTTAGTAGCACCCATAGCATACGATGCCTCGCGAATACCCATGGGAATGGAATTGAGGGCATCGATGGTGAGCGTGGTGATGGTAGGGACGATCATGATGGCAAGCACGAACCACGCCGTCAGCGCACCAAAACCAAGACCACCGGTCAGTTGCGCGATAAACGGACGGATGATGATCATGCCAAAGAAGCCATAGATGATAGAAGGGATGCCGGCCAACAGGTCAACTGCAGGGCTGATGAGCTTGCGCACGCGCTTGCCGGCGATCTCGACCAGATACACGGCCGTGCCCACGCCTAGGGGCACACCCATGGCGAGCGCACCGACGGTCACCAGACCCGAGCCGGCAAGCAGCGACACGATGCCGTAGTGGCCCTCAGAGGGCGCCCACGTAAAGCTAAAGAAGTCCGCCAGACCGATGTCGGTAAAGACGGGCAGCGCCGAGTACGTGGTAAAGACAAAAATCAGGATGACGGTAACAACCGCCAAGAACGCGCAGGCAAAGAAGATCCACTGCAGCGCCTTCTCCTTGATATAGGTGCTGCGCGATACGAGCGCCAGCTCGCGCTTCTTGGGCGCCTGACCATTCTGCTCAGTCTGGGAGTTTTCCTGTGCTTCCATGCTACTCACTCCCCTTCTCGTCGTTGGTGACGGGAATAAAGCCCGCCTCGCGAATCTGCTTGTCCATCTTTTCGGATGTCACGTAGTCGATGTAATCTTGCGCCTGCTGCGAAGGCGCACCCTTCACAAAGAAGTAAAGGTCGCGCGAGATGGGATAGCCGCCGCTCGCGACCGTCTTCTCGGACGCCTCAACATGATTGACCGAGACGGCCTTGACCGAGGTCTTGGCGTTGAGGCTATCGACGAAGCCCAGCGAAATGTAGCCGATGGCACCGCGCGAACGAGATACCACGTCGCGCACCTGGCCCGTGCCCGAAAGAACGGCGGACCGGCGATCGAACGGGGTGCCGTCCATCACGATGGTGCGGAAGGCCTCACGCGTGCCAGACGCCTCGTCTCGGTTGATGACCTGAATCTTCAGGTCCTCTCCGCCGACTTCCTTCCAGTTGGTGATCTTACCGGCGTAAATATCACGGAGCTGCTCGGTCGAGAGGTTATCGACCGGGTTATCGTCGTTCACGATGACCGCGATACCGTCGTGGGCAATGACGATGGGAGTCAGGCCCAGATCCTGTTCGTCGGCATTGAGTCCACGGGAGGAGCTGGCGATATCGGCCGTGCCAGCGCTGACGGCTTCGATGCCAGCGGAAGAGCCCAAACCGGAAACGAGCACGTCGATGCCGGTCTCCTCCTTAAAGCCCTCTGCCGCAATCTCGGCGATAGGAAGGCAGGTCGTGGAGCCGGCCACGGTAATGGAAGAGGTAGAAGATCCCGAAGAACAGGCGCACAGCGTAAGCGTAAGCACAGCGGCGCTCAGGACCGATACGATCTTTCTCATAGCATCACGCCGATCGCAGCATGGCGCCCACAGGTGCCGTCCTCGTTACGGTAGGAATAAAAGCGGTCGTTCTGACGCACAGTCGAAAGCTGGGTATCCACGATATTATCCGCGTCCACACCGATATCTACCAGCGCCTCACGAATGGCGGCAGATAGATCGAGCATGCGAGAAGCGCCCGCATCGATGCACGAAAACTCGGCGGCAAAGCGGTCCATGAGTTCCTGGGATACCTCATATTCGTCAGCCAAGATATGGGGGCCGATATAGGCGGAAACGTCGCTCGCATCGCAGCCGGCAGCATCGCAAAGCGCCCGGCACGCCTTGGCAGAAATACGTGCAATCGTGCCCTTCCAACCGGAGTGCACCACGGCAAATCCGCCGGGGGCCACCAGCACCACGGGAACGCAGTCGGCAAAGCAGAGCAGCACGGGCACGTCATGGGCCGTACAGACGATGGCATCGCAGCCCTCGGCAATCTGCTCGCGAACGTCCTCAAGGTCATCGGCGCCGTTCGAAGTCACCGTAACGATATGGTCACCATGTACCTGATTGGGCACGAGCAGATTATGCTCGCACTCAGTGGCGCCCATAGCTTCGAGCGCTCGACGACGATTTTCTTGAACAGCAAAGGGGTCATCGCCTACATGCGAGCCCAGGTTGAGCGAGGAGTACGCATCTTCAGAAACGCCACCGGTGCGCTCGGTAAAGGCAAAGCGAACATCGGATGTCGCGCCCTCCACCAACGTAACTCCATCATGGTCGACACGCGAAACGTTGTCCGCACGTGCTGCCATACTAAAGCCTCCTAATAACACAAGTACCGCGGCGTCGCCGCGCAGTCCGCGTTTATACGACTGTCATACTTCCTTAAAAGGATACCCGCAGCGGTAGGGACCAAACGTAAAGGGAACGTAAGGAGATTGGAGGCTTTCGTTTACAAACGAGAAACAAAACGGGGTGCATCCAAATGGACACACCCCGTGCAGGTCGTTGAGAAAAACGAACTAGAAGCTACCGCGCTTCAGGAAGTCGGGAAGCTCGAACTGGTCGTTGCCAAAGTTGGGCAGCTCGGTACCACCGACGTTGCGGGTCGGAGCGGCCTGAGCCGGGCTGGCAGCCGGAGCGGTGCGCTGCGGCTCAGCGGAGGCAGCGGCCTTGCTCTGAGACTGCTGAGCAGCAAAGAGCTCGTCCTGACGGTTGACGTTGGAATCGGAGAAGCCCGTAGCAATGACGGTGATACGCACCTGATCGCCCAGGGACTCGTCGACAACGGTACCGAAGATGATGTTCGCCTCGGGGTCGACGGCGTTGGCGACAACGTCGGCGGCGTCGCTGATCTCCTGGATGCCCAGGTCCTTGGAACCAGCGATGGAGAGCAGCACGCGCGTGGCACCATCGATGGAACTCTCGAGCAGCGGGCTGGAGATGGCCTGCTGGGCAGCGTCGACGGCACGAGTATCCCCAGAAGAGGTACCGATACCCATCATGGCGGTACCGGCCTGCTTCATGATGGTCTTAACATCGGCGAAGTCCAGGTTGATGATACCGGGGACGGTGATGAGGTCGGTGATGCCCTGGGTGCCCTGGGAAAGGACGCCATCGGCAATCGCGAAGGCCTCGAGCATGGTGGTCTTCTTCTCGGCGATGTCGAGCAGCTTATCGTTAGGGATGACAATCATGGTGTCGACGCAATCGGAGAGGGTCTTGATGCCCTCCTCGGCGCTCTTCTTGCGCTTGCGGCCCTCGAAGGTGAAGGGCTTGGTCACGACGGCGACGGTCAGTGCGCCGACCTCGTTCATCGCGATATCGGCAACGATGGGAGCAGCACCGGTACCGGTGCCACCGCCCTCACCGCAGGTGATAAACACCATGTCGGCGCCAGCGAGCGCCTCGGCAATGTCGTCGCGGGACTCATCGGCAGCCTTGCGGCCAACCTCGGGGTTGGCGCCGGCGCCCAGGCCGCGGGTAAGGTCGGTGCCGATGTGCACCTTGATATCGGCATCAGAGATCGCGAGTGCCTGAGCATCGGTGTTGATAGCAACAAACTCGACGCCGCGGATGCCCTCTTCGATCATTCGATTGACCGCGTTGGTACCGCCGCCGCCGACGCCGACCACCTTAATGACGGCAAGGTAGTTGTTGATCTCTGTCTCGTGCATGTCGGTCCTCCGAACAAAGGTTATAGCCATAGCATGGGTCGACCCCTGCGCACATTAACCTTCAGGTTGAAAGTAAATGCAAAGGTAAACCGTATTATGTTTGCACATTATGAACGTATCAGTCAAATAATTGACCGTGAAAACCAAACAAACCAGATAAACGGCGTGGTATGGCCCCTCAACAAAGCATCAACCAGCGCTACGAGGTCGGAGCATTCCTAAAAGTGTAGTTGCCCGGAGAGCGCACATTGATATACGTTACGCCCTCTACCTGCGAAAGCAACTTGGTGACTACGCGTTCTTTCTTGGCGATATCGTCCGAATCGCCCAGCGACACCTCAATGCCGTTATTGAGGTTTGCCGAGATGGCTTCGACCGAAGGCGTGGAAATATCCTTGACTTGTCCCAAGAACTCGCTCGAAAAACCACGCACATAATCCAAGCCGGCCTTAACAGCTTTGGAGTTCACCGCCTGGCCGGAAACCGGAGCGACATCCGCCGAGACATCAGTCAACAACACCGCGCCATAATGCTTGGCGAGCGCCAGCGCGGCATCGATTCCGGTCAAGGTATTTGAGCCCTGCCCTGTCGTGATGACGTTGCCCTGGTCGTCCACTTCGACCGACGTCGACAGCGGGGCGATCCAGGTGTCATCGTCTCCGATAGCCCAGGCAAGGTCGTCGGAGCTGATATACGCAATGGCGATAACTTTACGCTCCGTCGGCGTGATGATAAGCGTATGGGGAAACTGGCGCTGGACATCCACGCCCGAGACCCACGGGTTCTGCTTGAGATCCTCGGTAATCTGGTCGGGATCGACGTTAAAAAGCGACGTTCCCTCGGGCAAATCGATCAGCTGGATAGCATCGTGCTTCGTCACATGCTCGCTGCCTTGAATCTGAATATCAGTGGCAGTAAACAATCCAGAGTTGATCACCACGATGGCAACGACGACGAGCACGGCCAAGACGGCCAGAACGCCGCCCACGATTTTGCCTTTGCCGGTAACGACAGAAGCGGCGTCTGATGTTTTATTTGCCATCGCTCCAAGTGAAGATAACGGGTTGAAACCTTTTTTACTCGAAGGCTTCTTGGCAGTAGCCGGCACCGATGTCAGCGAGCGCGGTTTCGATGCGCCCAGCGTGCGACCTGGACGCGCCGCTTTAGTTCCCGTCGAGGGCTTGGGAGTTGCCATGGGACGGGCAGGCTTGGCGCCCATAACAGGCTTTGACGTCACCGAGGGACGCAAGGACTTTTTTGCGGCCGGACGATTACCGAGCTGCGAGCCGACGACCGGTCGACTGGTCTGTCGAGCATGCCCGACAGACTTAGAGTGCGCGACGGTATTGCGTTGAGGTTTGGCAGGCGCGCCGGAACGCCCTCCGGCGCGGCGGAAGGTGGGTTTCGATGCTCTAGAAGCCGAGGAATTTAACTTCCGGTCTGAGCTCGATGCCATACGCCTCCCTCACCTTTCCGTGCACATGTCTGATAACCGCGGCAACGTCATCGGCCGAGGCAGTTCCGTTATTAACGATAAAATTAGCGTGAACGGGCGAAACTTCCGCGCCGCCAATCGAAAAACCCTTTAATCCACAATCCTCGATAAGCTTGCCCACACTCGCATCGGGCGGATTGCGAAAGACCGACCCGCAGGATGCGCGACCCATGGGCTGCGTACGCTTGCGCCTCGTAAGGTACCGCTCCATGCGCTCGCGAATGTCGGCCTTGGGCGCCGGTTTAAGCTTGAGCACGCACTCGAGGATAATCTCATTGCGGGGAAGGCTACATTCGCGGTAGCCCCAAGTGATCTCGGACCCCGCATAATGCTTGATACCGGATGCCGGGTCAAACGTTACAACATCCTCAACCAACGAGCCAATCCACTCGGTCCGTGTGCCGGCATTCATAGATATCGCACCGCCGACCGAACCAGGGATGCCAACGGCAAATTCAAGGCCCGAGAGGCTACGCGACAGGGCATCGTTGACCAGGCGCGCAAACATCACGCCCGCACCGACCGTCAGCGTACAACCGTCATCGGCAACAACCGTGCGCTGAAACTCACGTCCGAGCGAAATGACGGCACCGCGATAACCGCCATCGGCAACCAGCAGATTGGAGCCCTTGCCGATGATGACCCACGGCACCTGCTCGCGATCGAGCACCGCCACGGCGCGGCGGAGGGCATGATAGCTATGGCACGTCACGAAGAGGTCGGCCTTGCCGCCGATACGATAGCTCGTATGACGCGCAAGGCGCTCGTCCTCGATCACATCCGTGTCGATCATGCCCGAGAGCGCCATGACGGCGTTAAACAGACCCATTAGACTTAAGCGTCTTTCTTGGCAGTCAGATACTCAATGAACTCGGGACCGACGGTCGTAACGTCACCGGCACCCATGGTGAGCAGCAGGTCGCCCTCGCCCACCATCTGCTCGAGCTCCTGATTGAGCTCAAGACGGCTGGAGCAGTACACGACCTCCTTGCCAGGATGCTTGGTGCGCACGGTATCGGCGAGCATCTTAGAGGTGACACCCGGAATGGGCATCTCGCCAGCCGAGAACACATCAATCAGCAGCAGCTTATCGGCATTGGCAAATGCATCGGCAAAGTCGTCGCACAGGGCCTGCAGGCGCGAATAGCGGTGCGGCTGGAACACGACGTCGACGTGCTTGTAGCCCAGCGACGAAGCGGCAGCAAGCGTCGCCTTGATCTCGGTGGGGTGATGGCCGTAATCATCGACCACGGTGATGCCATCGATATCGCCCACGTGGGTAAAGCGACGGCGGACGCCCTCAAAGCTCGAGAGCGCCTTGGCGGCGGCGTCGATGTCAAGGCCCAGGACATGGGCGACGGTGAGCACCGCCGTGGCGTTGAGCATGTTGTGGCGACCGGGATTGCTCTTGATCTCCACAGCACGCTCAGTGCCGTCCTCAAAGCGAACGATAAAGTCACTCTGGATGCCCTTGACATCCGGGTGCATGCAGACGATGTCGTTGCTCTCGGCAAAGCCGTAGGAAAGCACGTGACGGCCCGTCGACTTGGCGAGCTCGACCAGATGCGGGTCCTCACCGCAGACGATGACGGTGCCGTCCTCGCCCACCAGACTCATGAATTTGGCGAAAGTCGCCTCGATCTCCTCGATACCCGAGTAGTGATCGAGGTGGTCGGCCTCGACGTTGGTCACAATGACTACGTTGGGGTTCAGGAACAGGAAGGAGCTGTCGGACTCGTCGGCCTCGGCGACAAAGTAGTCGCCCGAGCCGTTCTTGCCGTTCGTGTCATAGCCCTCGACGATGCCGCCGATCAAGAAGCTCGGATCCAGACCCATGCGGTCGAGCATGGTAGCGCACATCGAAGACGTGGTGGTCTTGCCATGCGTGCCGGCAACAGCGACAGTCGTGTAGCCGTGGCCCAAAGCAGAGAGCATCTTGGCACGGGGCCACACGGGGATACCAAGCTCGCGAGCGCGCACGAGTTCAGGGTTGGACTCCGGAATAGCGGTAGAGACAACAACCACGTCGGGCTTGACCTCGTCGATCGTGGCGGCCTCATGGCCCACATGCACCTTCACGCCAGCGCGGGTAAGCTGGCGGATATAACGTGACGTCTTAAGGTCGGAGCCGGTAACGGCATAACCGCGCTCGTGCAGAACGAGGGCGATGCCGCTCATGCCGGCTCCGCCGATACCGATAAAGTGGGCGCTCTTAAACTCGGGCGCGGAGGTTGCAGTCTGGGAATCAGCCATGTGCTCGTGTACTCCTTGCGTAAACACTGCCTGTAACCCGTTAACTGTACCGCACCTACCGCATCAGCGCGAGGGCGACCGACGATATCCCGTCTAACTAACGCAAACCCTCTACCGCATCCGCCAGAAGAGCGGCGGCCCTATCCTGAGCCAGACCACGCGCCGCCTGACGCATGACGTCGCGCTCTGCCGCGTCATCGACCAGGTGCAGCAGCTCATCGGCAAAGGCAGAACCGTCGATATCGGCATCGGCACAGAGCACGCCGGCCCCGGCGTCGACCAGATAACGGGCATTGGTGGTTTGGTGGTCGGCCGTCGCATGCGGATACGGCACGAGTATCGAGGGCACGGCGAGCGCAGCGATCTCGGCCACGCTCGATGCACCCGAACGCGAGAGCACCAAATCGGCAGCAGCCAGCATATCGCCCATGTTGTCGATGTAAGGCTGGACGCGGTAACGCTTCGCCTCCTCGGGCGTCAGCGCCAAAGCGCGCTCGGTCTCCTCAAAGCCGTCGGCACCCGTCGAATGCAACACATAGAGGTTCTTGCGCGAAAGCAGCTCGTTTTTGAGCGAAACCGCGCGCTCGTTGAGGTGCTGGGCGCCAAGTGAACCGCCAAAGACGAGCAGCAGCGTAGCGTCCTCGGGAACGCCAAGTGCCTTGCGGCCGCGAGCGCGATCGCCCTCGATCACCGAGCGACGTACGGGGTTGCCGGTCATGAGCACGTGGTCAGGGTCACCTTCGCGCTCAAAGACCGAGCGCGCTGCCGGCACCGAGATGCACACGCGAGCGGCGTGGGAGTTCATCATCTTGTTGGCCAGGCCCGGAACAGAGTTCTGCTCATGTAGCAGATACGGAACGCCTGCGCCCTTGCACCACCCCAGCAGCGGAACCTCGACATAGGCACCAAAACCGATGGCAGCATCGGGCTTGCCGACCTTTGAGAAATGACTGGCGAGCGCACGCTTGGCCTTGTTGACACGCCACAGCGAGGTCAGCGCTGTCCAGGGACGGGAGCGGTCGAAGCCCGTGACCGTAATGGGCACAAAATCAAACCCAGCCTCGGGGACCAGACGACCCTCGAGCTTGCGCGACTGGCCCACGAACACAACGTGGTGGCCACGGTCATGCAGCTCCTCGGCCAAAGCGAGCGCGGGGTTAATGTGTCCTGCCGTGCCGCCGGCTGCAATAGCAACGGTCATCTTATCGGTCATGGTAGTCCCTTCGTACACGCGGTCCCTGGTCGTCGGTGCGCAAACGCGCCGACGGGTCCGAGTTCAAATCGATTCGATTATATCCGCCGCCCGCGCTGCGAGGGCTGGGGCACTGCGGACGACCTTGCGGCGCCGTCCGCGGACGTGGACGAGCTGCCGGCTCGGTCGCAGAGCCATCCAGAACGGTAAAGCCGCTACGCGAAGGTCGTTCACCGCGCACGTGGGCCACGCCGGCGGTGCTCTCGTCCATAACGGCAAAGCTCTCACGGCGGCGGTCATACTCATCGCGGCGGGCGCTCTCGTACGAAACGCGCAGAATCAACCCGGCAAGCATAAGCGACACGATAATCGACGAACCGCCGTAGCTAATAAACGGCAACGGTTTGCCCGTCATGGGAAACACGTTGAGGATGCCAAGCGCGTTAATCAAAAACTGCACCGCGAGAATGACCGCGGAGCCAGACGCCATAAGCGCGCCCCGACGATCGGTCGCCTGCTCGGCAATGCGAAACGCCGAGTAGATCAGCATCGCAAACACCAAGAAGAACAGCACGGTTCCGACAAAGCCGACTTCCTCGCCAATGATGGCCAGGATGTAGTCATTGTGCGCCTCGGGCAGATACGAGTACTTCATGGTTGAGTTGCCGATGCCACGGCCGAACAGACCGCCCGAGGCAAAGGCCATGATGGCAAGCGTGGCCTGATAGCCGTCACCATACTCATCAGCCCAAGGGTTCAAGGCAACCTGAATACGCACCATACGGTACGGCTCTGCGACAAGTGCAGTCACGATCACGAGAATGCCGAAGATTAGCACGCCGATGATAAATCTCGGGTCGAGACCCGCAAACAACGCCATGCACATGAGGGTCAGCAGGATGATCAGGACGGTACCGAAATCGGGCTGGATAAAGATCAGAAAGAGCGAAATGCCCAGGTAGATGCCCATCTTGCGAAGGATTTCGTTGATGTTGCCACCGGGCGAAAAGAAGCGATCAAGCATGATGGCCGAATACGCAATGGCAAATGGCTTTAAAAACTCGGAAGGCTGGAACTGAATGCCGGCGATGTTGAGCCAGCGCGTGGCGCCACGGCTGCCGCTGCCCACCAAGAACACCAGAAACAGTAGCCCTATCATGCCTATGAGGAAGATCCTGAGCACATCCTCCCCAAACCAGCTGTCCGGCAAAACGCGCACGATGGCAATCAGCGCCAGAACACCGACCACGGCAAACGCAGCCTGTCGACCCAGAAAAAACGTCGCTGAGCCATTCTCGTGCAGTGCCTCGACCGAAGACGCCGAGTACACCATCAGCAGGCCAAAACACACCAAGATAAACAGACAGGCCATGAATATCAGACGGGGGCGCATGATGCGGGCGGGAACGCCGGCAATATAGCGTTCGCTAAACGACTGCCCGCCGCGACCGGAACGCGGTGTGCTACGCCGCGAGGAAGCACGGTCCGAGTCGGGCCTCCTCATACCTTGTCGGGGGCTCTCCTCTCTCACCGGCAACCCCTATTCCATTTGCGATTTCGCTGCAGCGGCAAGCTGGGCCACATAGTCCTTAAACACGCGGCCGCGCTCCTCATAGCCCGAGAACTCATCGAACGAAGAGCAGGCAGGAGAAAGTAAGATCACGTCGCCACGGCTCGACAGCGAACGGGCAACGTCCACGGCATCGCGTAGGTCATCCGCCTGGGCGATATCCACATCGCCATCGACATCGGCCTCGTCCATAGCGGCGGTGAAGCGCTCGCGCGCATCGCCAAAGCAGACGACCGAGCGCACGTTATCCATAACAACGCGCGCGAAGTCCGTGAGCGGCGTGCCCTTATCGTGGCCGCCGAGCAGCAAGATCACGTCGTCATCGGGAAATGCCGTCAGTGCCTTCTCGACCGCGTCGGTGTTGGTCGCCTTGGAATCGTTGACGTAGCGCACACCGTCAATCTCGCCGCACGGCTCCACGCGATGCTCGAGCGGCTGGAACGAGGCCAGACCGCGGCGGACACCATCGACATCGGCACCGACGGCCAGAGCAGCCGTGGCGGCACATAAGGCATTGATGACATTGTGGTGGCCCGAAATCTTGAGCTCGGACGTGGCGACAAGCTGAGTCTCGACGCCCTTCAGGCGCACGACCATTTTGCCGTCGCGCACAAAGGCGGCGTCTGCACCCTCGGGCTCGTCAAAAGCGACCTTGCAGATGCGGCGACCCGGCGTATAGATGTACTCATCGAACTCGTGAATGCCGGCGTCTTCGACGTCGACAACCACCAGATCGTCATCGACCATATTGTCAAACAGCTTGATCTTGGCAAGCGCATAGTTCTTATGGCTCTTATGCCAGCCCAAGTGGTCGGGAGTGATGTTGAGCAGCACTGCCACGCGAGGGTGGAGCTCGGTGGTCGTAGCAATCTGATAGCTCGAGAGCTCAGCCACAAACCACTCGTTGTGGGCTCGGCCGTCAATCTCGTTGACCGGCGGCTCGCCGATGTTGCCGACAGCTACGCTGGCCTCGCCGGCAGCCTTGAGCAGATAATCAGTCAGCGACGTGGTGGTCGTCTTGCCGTTGGTGCCCGTGATGGCAATCCAGTTATCGGGCGACAGGCGATAGGCAAACTCTGGCTCACCCATAATCTGAGCGGCATGTTCGCGCCCGGCCTTAAAGAAGCCCGAGAACTCCGAGATGCCCGGGCACGTCACGCATACGTCATAGGCGCCCTCGACCTGTTCGGTCCCATAGACAAACGACGCACCAGCAGCCTCGAGCGCACGCGTGGCGTCATTGGGCTCAGAGGTGCCGCCGCCATACACGGTAACGGCGCTTACGCGCTCGGGATGTGCCAGCGCCCAGCGGGCGACATCGAGACCGGATTTGCCCTGACCCAAAACGAGCAGGCTAAAGACATCAGCAAGAGGCATGAAAGACCACTATCCCAACTGGAAGAACAGAGCAAGGCCAACGGCACCAAAGGCCGCAGCGATAATCCAAAAACGGATGACGACCTTGGTCTCAGCCCAGCCCTTCTTTTCGAAATGATGATGGATGGGCGCCATAAGGAAGACGCGCTTGTGCGTAAAATGGAAGTAGACAACCTGAATCATGACCGACAGGGTCTCAACGATAAACAGGCCGCCGATGATGAGGGAGACGACCTCGGTGTTGGTCATGATGGACGTGCAGGCAAACGCGGCGCCCAGAGCAAGCGAGCCGGTATCGCCCATAAAGATGCTCGCCGGATAGCAGTTGAACCACAGAAAGCCCAAGCAGGCACCGGCACACGCGGTACAGAAGATGGACAGGTTCACGTCTCCGTGCAAAAACGCCATGGCAGCCATGGCGAGCATGGCGATCATGGAGGTGCCGCCAGCAAGACCGTCAAGGCCATCGGTCAGGTTCACGGCATTAGAAAGACCGGCAATCATCAGCCAGCAAAAGACAATATAGAGCCACGGGAACGAATAGCCGCAGATGGTGGTCGAAAGCACGCCAAGGTCGATCGTCAACCCACCGGGAAAACGAATCTCGGGGGCGACGCCGCACCAGTTGACGGCAAGTACCGTAAAGGTGACACAGATAATGGTTAGGCCGATCATCTTGGCATGAGGCGTCAGACCGAGCGAGCGCCCATGCGTAACGGAGGTCAGGTCGTCGATCAGGCCCAGCACGCCGGTCGCCAGCGTGGCGAGCAGCACGAGTACGAGCTCGGTGGTGAGCTTGCCCATCAGCAGGCAGGTCAGCGAGATCGCGACGAGGATGACAACGCCACCCATGGTGGGCGTTCCCTGCTTAACCAAATGACGCTTGGGGCCGTCGGCACGAACCTGCTGGCCGATACCCTCGGCCTTGAGCAGCTTGATCCACCACGGCATGAGCAGCAGCGCAATGGCTGCGGCGATGCCAAGCCCCAAAAAAGCCTGATACGTTGGATACGAGGGATTGCCGAACATGGGCTAGCACACACCTTCCACAAAGCGGTCGAGCTCAACAAAGCGGGAACCCTTGACCAGTACAACATCATGTTTTTCAAGCGCGCCGCCCATGCGGTCGAGCACCTGCTGATAATCGGAGAACACCTGGATGCGGTCCTCGTCCATGCCCATCATGCGTGCGGCATCGGCCATAAGCTGGGCCAGCTCACCACCCACGCACGCCAGCATGTCGAGCTTCTTGGCGGCGGCATAGGCGCCCACGAGCTCATGCATGCGAGGAGCCTCATCGCCCATCTCGCCCATCTCGCCCAGGATCGCCATGCGAGACCCCGTGCACGAAAGCGAGCACAGCAGATCGAGGCCAGCAGCCATAGATTCGGCGCTGGCGTTATAGGAATCGTCGATGATGCGTGCACCGCTCTTGGTGCGCTTGATCTCCTGGCGGTGCCCGGTGATCGTAAGACCCCTAAAGGCAGCATCGACCTGCTCGGGCGTCACGCCCAGGCGATAGGCAACCGCGGCGGCCTTAACGGCATTAGGAACGGACTGCACGCCGGGGATGGCAAGCATGGTATCGATTGTCTCGCCCTGACCAAAATCGAGCGTAAAGACCGGACGGCCCTCGTCATCAACGCGAATGTCGCGGGCACGGACCTCATCATCGTCCGAGACGCCGGCCAGCATCACGTCGATACCAGCAGGCTGGGCGAACGTATCGCGAATGAACGGCGTAAAGTCGTCCTCGCCGCCCAAAACCAGCAGCGGCAAATTGTCGCCGGCGGCGCACATGCCCTGTACGATCTCGGCCTTAGCGCGGGCGATGTTCTCGCGGCTGCCCAAAATGCCGATATGAGAGGTGCCGATCTTGCTCACGATGGCAAGGTTGGGATTGGCAGACAGAGACAGGCGCTCGATCTCGTGGAAATGATTCATGCCCATCTCGAGCACCAGGACCTCGGTATCGGCCGGAGCGGAAAGCACCGTGAGCGGCATGCCGATCAGGTTATTGAAATTGCCCTTGGTGGCCCAGACACGATAGCGCTTGGAGAGCACAGCGGCGAGAACGTCCTTGGTCGTCGTCTTGCCGATGGAACCGGTAATGCCAACGACCAGGCAGCCAAGCTCCAGGCGATACGCGTGCGCCAAACGCAGCAGAAACTCCTCGGGATCATCGGTCAGCAAGATGGCACAGCCCTTGTCCTGCGCCAACGAGACCAGCTCGGCCTCGGGCTCACGCGTCATCACGACGGCGCCGGCACCCGACTGGACGGCACGAGAAGCAAAATCATTGCCGTCGACGTTTTCACCGGGAAAGGCGACGAAAATCGTCCCTTCCTCGACCTGGCGCGAGTCGATAACACACCCGCGGCATACCCGATCGGCTTCTCCCGTCACGGTTCGGGCCCCTGTTGCGGCCGCGAGGTTGTTGACGGCGATCTCTATCATTGCAGCTCCCCTGTAAACCTAATAATGCTATCGGCGTATTGTATCCCAGCGCCGCGCATGCGTGGTGCAGGGCATGTGAACACCCCTCATATGGGACAACAAACCACGCCCCAAAGATTGTAACCCCCTACCTCGTGTGTGGGATACCCAACACGTCGAGCGCGTTGGCCATAATAGACTGGAACGGCACCGCAGCGGCATCTGAGCCGCTCGGCGTTCCGTCGAGCGTGATATAGCACAGCACCTTGGGCGATTGTGCCGGCGCAAAGCCCATAAAGGACGACATGTAGTTCTCCTTAAGGTAGCCGCCGTTCTCGTCGGCACGTTCGGCCGTGCCGGTCTTGCCCGCCACGTCATAGCCGTCAACCGCGCCGCCAACGCCCGTTCCCTCGGACACGACCGTCTGCATGCACGATGTCACCTGGGATGCGGCGTCCTCCGAAATCGCGCGGTCACCTTCGCCCCAGTCCTTCTCGTCGCCTTTGCTGGACTTATAGAAGTGCGGGGTCATCATCACGCCGCCGTTGGCGATGCCGCCCACGGCACGTGCGACCTCAATCGGCGAGACAGACAGCGCCTGTCCAAAGCTCATCGAGCCCAGCGTGGCGCCGTCATACTGGTCACGCTCCTTGACGATGCCCAGGCTCTCGCCCGGAAAATCGACACCCGAGCTGTGACCGATGCCCCACTTGTCCACATAGGCGGCAAAGTCGTCGGCACCGATCTTGCGCCCCACCAGGACAAAGCCCACGTTGGACGAACGGCGCATCATCTCGCGCACATCCATGGTCATGGCATAGTCGCGCTTGTCGGCATCGGTGACGGTATCGTCGCCCACCTTGATGCTCGCCGGCACCTCAAACGACGTACTCGATCGCACGACGCCCAAGTCGAAGCCGGCGCCCGCCACGAGTGTCTTAAAGACCGAGCCGGGCTCGTAGGCGTCGGTAACCAGGCGCAGGTTCATATCTTCGGTCTTGGCGTTTTCCAAATCGGTCTGGTCGTAGGTCGGATACGAGCAGGCGGCGAGAATTTCGCCGGTCGTGGGGTCGGTGACCAAAGCCGAGCCGTTCTTGGCCTTTGTCTTCTCGACAGCCTCTGCCAGAGCGTCCTCAGCCGCACGCTGGATATTGACATCGAGCGTCGTCACGATATCAACGCCGTCGACCGCAGCCACCTTTTTATAGGCACCGCCCGCGATATAGCTGCCGTCCCTCGCACGCTCGCGCACGAGAGAACCGTTCGTGCCGGTCAGAAGCTTATTGTATTGCTTTTCGAGACCCGTCAAGCCGTCGTTGTCTACATTCACTACACCCAGCACCTGCGATGCCAGATTGCCGTAGGGGTACACGCGCTTCATGGCCTGCTCAAAAAGCACGCCGGGCAGGTTCTTCTTCTCCAGCGCCGCAGCATCGTCTTCGTCCACCTGGCGCTTGATATACACCCAGGTGCCATCGGACTCGACGAGCTTGCGGCAGGTCTTTTTATCGATTCCAGTTGCCTTGACCAGCGCCGACACCGTCTTGTCAACATCCTCGACAAGCTGCGGGTTCACGGCGATGTTGCGACATTCGACCGACGACGCCAGCACGTTACCGTTGCGGTCGTAGATGGTGCCGCGTTTGGCATAGAGGGTCTGCGCAAGCAGGCGGCGCGCATCGGCACGCTCGCGCAGTTTATCGGCTTCGACAATTTGATAGTCGGCAAGGCGAAAGACGCCCAAGCCCAAGCCAAACCCAATGAATCCCATGACGGCTTTGCGGCGAGGCAGAGGCGCGCCTGTGAGCCATTCGGTCGACGAACTCTTGCGCGACCTGGTGTTATGCACTTGAGGGCCGCCCGAGCCGCGAAGTCGCAACGCCGGGTCGTTGCCACGGGACTGCCCGGCGTTGTAAGATTGCCGACCCGTTCCTTGATAACCAGAACGTCCCCGCGACGAGGGACGTCCAGAACCGCGGCCCCCGTCGGAACCGCGGCGATAGTCATTTGTCATACTCAGCTACCGTCTTGCTACTGAGCGGTCGCGGTCGCGTTGGCGCCCGCGGCTGCATCCTGCGAAAAGTCAAGTGTAACGCTCTCGCTGGGCTCCACCATGCCATAAGCGCCCGCAAGGTCGCGAATGCGCGTGTCGGCGCCATAGACCGAATGCATGACCTCCAGGTCGGAGCTCTCATCGGTCGCCTTTTCGAGCGTGTTGGTAAGCTCGGCGTTGCTGTTGAGCACCTGGGCCGTAACGCCGGCGAGCGCCACGCGGGCGACGCCGATCGTCATGAAGATAGCCGCAATGATGCAAAACGTTTTAAGAACGCTCATGAAAACCGGGCTTACCGCCTGGTTTGCCTGACGGCCCGCGCCCGTGTAGACATCAAAGCGCGGCGTGCGCTGCTCACGGGGAGCAACGGGGGCCTGCGGCGTCTCACGATAGGCGGGCATGGCGTTCATATCATAGGCGAGTGCTGCGCTTGAAGTGTTGTAGCCCATGATATGCCGCCTCCCATCCCGAGTACATTGGTAGTGTGTTTAAGCTTCGTTTATGGTGCGAGCGGGAGGTCCAATATCGCGCGGTCGCGCCTACAGACGCTGCGCCACGCGGATTTTGGCTGATCTCGCCCGAGGGTTGCGCTCAACCTCATCAGGCTGGGCAACCAGGGGTTTGCGGGTGATGACCTTGAGTATCGGCACGTTGCCGCACACGCACACCGGAATCTCCGGCGGACACGTGCACCCCTGGCTCATCTCCTTAAAGTGGTTCTTTACGATACGGTCCTCGAGCGAGTGATACGAGATGACGCAGATACGTCCGCCCGGGTTGAGCCACCTGGTGGCGGCATCAAGCCCTCGTTCGAGCACATCGAGTTCGTGATTGACCTCGATGCGAATGGCCTGGAAACTTTTCTTGGCCGGGTGTCCGCCATGCCGACGAGCGGCAGCCGGGATACCCGCCTTGATGATCTCGACAAATTGGCCGGTGGTTTCGATCGGTTCTTGCTCGCGGCGGCGCACGATCTCGCGCGCGATCTGCGAGGCGAACTTCTCTTCGCCGTAGACGCGTAGAATCCGGGCGAGGTCGTGTTCGTTATAGGTGTTGATGACCTCAGCTGCGTTTAAGGTGTTATTGCCCGGATCCATCCGCATGTCCAATGGGGCGTCCTCGTTATACGAAAAGCCCCTGCCAGGGATATCGAGTTGCGGTGACGAAACGCCCAAATCGAACAGGAAGCCATCGACCCCGGGCACCTCGGCCGAGCAAAGCAGCTCGTCCAAGTCGCCGAAGTTGCCCTTCAGCAGCTGGTGCGGAACGCCGGGAACCTCGCGGTCCAGACGGGCGCCAGCGGCCTCGAGGGCCATGTCGTCCTGATCGACGCCGAGCAAAAGGCCCGTCTCCCCCACCTGCGCGGCCATCTTTACCGAATGGCCGGCACCGCCAAGGGTGCAATCGCAGACAACGGAGCCGCTCTTTAGCCGCAGCGACTCAAGCACTTCGCCGAGCATGACAGGTTCATGCCGATATTCTTGTGTCAAGATCCCACGCTCCATCCGTTACTCGTGCCTTGCCCTTACGAGAAGAAGAGGTCCAGCAGGGCCTCGTCATCATCGTCCTCATCGGCCGTAGCGCGGTCCCAAACCTCAAGGTGGTCGTAGTTGCCCACAACCGTGACCTCACGGTCGAGGTTCGCCTGCTTGCGGAGAGACTCGGAAAGACCGATACGACCGGCGCTGTCCACATCCATCGACGTGGTGCGCTTGTTGATCGCCCTCATGAGCTTCTGGTCGTTAATGTCACGCGGGTTAAAACCCTCGTGGCCCTCACGACCCGCGAAGAGTCCTTCGACCCACTTATCGAAGGCCTCGGCAGAGAACACGTACAGAGCATCGACATCCAGGGCTTTGAACACGCGAACGTGCTCTCCAAGCTCCTCGCGAAGGGGTGCAGGCAGGGACAGACGACCTTTTGCATCGAGATTGCGCTCGTATGCACCAGTCATTCCCATGTGCGCCCTCCCCTCGGTTACTCAGATGGCACGTACGCGGGGAACCACCCCGCCTGTCGACGTCATCAATAATATGGGGAACCGCCCCATTTTTCAACACCTTTCCCCACCCCTTCCCCCACCCCTCCCCACCATTCCACCCCCAATATGTTGTAAAACACCCCCGAGCATATGTTCGAAAACACAATATGTTGTGTTTGCAGCAAAGGCGGGATGCCACCTGTAGAACCACGCCCGCGAACCTCAACCTTCAAGTTGACCTTGAGGCGATTTTTACGTCCCTTTACACGCCGTTCACATCGCCCCCAAACTCCCCCACCCACGGTACACACGGCCCACCGCCGCGTCGGTGTCTAGCGAAAAATGGGACGAGCCCCAGATTGCCCATGCGCGCAAAAGTGCGTCTCGGCAATCTGGGGCCCGTCCCCTTTAGTATTTATAAATATGCAGGTCAGCGAGGTGCTAGCGATGTGCTAGCGGATGCGCCGCCAGATAGACCTCGGTCAGTTGCGTTCGGTCGACATGCGTGTAAACCTGCGTGGTCGAAATATCGGCATGGCCCAAAATCTCCTGCAGCACACGCAGGTCGGCACCGCCCGCGAGCATGTGGGTGGCAAAGGAGTGGCGCAAGGTATGGGGATGGAGCCCCACCAGCCCCACCTGACGCCCATACCGCTCGCATATCGCATGCACGGCCTGGCGCGACAGGCGACGTCCGTTCTTATTTAAAAAGACCGCCGAGGTCTCGGTTCCGCGGGCATGGGCCGCCAAGCGAGAACGTCCCTCAGTTACATAGAGCGTCAGAGCTCGCGCCGCGCTTCCCACCAGTGGGGAGAGGCGTTCCTTTGAGCCCTTACCGCGAACGAGTACAAAGCCATCGTCAATATGGATATCGCCCACATCGAGCCCAACCAGCTCACTCACACGCAAACCGCATCCGTAGAGCACTTCCAAGATGGCATGGTCGCGCAGTCCCATCTCGCCCTCGGGAAAGTCTTGATCGAGCAGTGCCGAGACATCCTCCACCGATAGATACTCCGGCAAACGCTCAGCCTTTTTAGGCAGGCGCAACGCCGCCGTCGGGTTTTGGGCCACGGCCCCATCGCGCACCAAAAAGGCATGCAGGCCCTTCACGGCAGCAAGCGCACGCTCCACCGAGGCGTCGGAATAGCCTCCGTCGCGGCGATCGGCGACAAAGCCCTCCACGACCTGACGAGTCACCTCTTCAAAAGACACAATACCCGCCCGCTCCAGATAGGCGCAGTATGTCGTCAGGTCACGACGATAGGCCGCAATTGTGTTGCGCGCCAAACCCCGCTCGACCGCGAGGTAATCGAGATACTCCCCCGCCGCCACGGCGAGCGACGAGGGAGTAGCTTCGGTATGTTCTTTGTTCGCCGGCACCCTTAGTCCGTAGCGAGGTTCATGGGCGTCACCTGCAGACGGTCGACACCCTCGTGCTGGCCGATCGAAGCGCGCACGAACTCGCGGAACAGCGGCTGCGGGTTGGTCGGGCGGCTCTTGAACTCGGGATGAGCCTGGGTTGCCACATACCACGGATGAACGTCGCGCGGCAGCTCGACCATCTCGACCAGGCGCTCGTCGGGCGACAGACCCGAGATAACCAAACCGGCGTCCTCGAGCTGGTCGCGGAAGGCGTTGTTGAACTCAAAGCGGTGACGGTGACGCTCGTAGACGAGTTCCTCGCCATATGCCTCACGAGCAAGAGTATCGGCGGCGAGCTTGCACGGATAGGCGCCCAGGCGCATGGTGCCGCCCTTCTCGGTCACGTCCTCCTGCGAGCTCATCAGATCGATGACGCTATACGGACCGTCCGGATCAAACTCGGAGGAGCTGGCACCGGCAAGGCCAACGACATTGCGGGCGAACTCGCACACGGCGACCTGCATACCCAGGCAAATGCCCAGATACGGAATCTTGTGCTCACGGGCAAACTCGGCCGCGAGGATCTTGCCCTCCAGGGCGCGCTTGCCAAAGCCGCCGGGGACCAGGATGCCCGAGGCGTCGCCCAGAACCTCGGAGACATTCTGCTCATCGAGGCTCTCGCCGTCGACTAGCTGGACGTCCACATGGCGATCGTAGAAGACGCCCGCATGGTGCAGGGCCTCGATAACCGACAGGTACGCATCGGGCAGCTGCGTGTACTTACCCACGACGGCGATCTTCACCTTGTCGGCGTGATGGTTGGCGTGATTCTGTTTGCGCAGGAACTCGTTCCACTCGCTCATGTCGCGCTCACGCGGATCCAGACCCAGGCGCTCGCAAATGCGCAGGTCAAAGTCCTGCTCGGCAAGCAGCTGCGGAACATCGTAAATGCTCGCGCAGTCCTCGTTGGTAAAGACGCAATCGGTGTCGACGTCGCAGAAGCTTGCGATCTTTCCGCGGATAGCGTCATCGATATGGTGGTCGGAGCGCAGCACGATGATATCGGGCTGGATGCCAAAGCTGCGGAGCTCCTTGACGGAATGCTGCGTAGGCTTGGTCTTGACCTCGTGGGCGGCGGCGATATAGGGAACGAGCGACACGTGGATGTAGCAGACGTTCTCGGGGCCGGCCTCCTTGCGGTACTGGCGGATGGCCTCGACAAACGGTTGGGACTCGATGTCGCCGATCGTACCGCCCAGCTCGGTGATGACTACATCGGAGCCGGTCTGCTCCTCGATGCGGCGGAACTTGTCCTTAATGGCATTGGTGACGTGGGGGATCACCTGCACGGTACCGCCCAAAAAGTCGCCGCGACGCTCGCGGGCGATTAGGCTTTTGTAGATGGCACCGGTCGTAAAGTTGGAATCGCGGGTCAGGTTCTCATCAATAAAGCGCTCGTAATGACCCAGGTCCAGGTCGGACTCGTAACCGTCCTCGGTAACGAAGACCTCACCATGCTGGAACGGGCTCATGGTACCGGGGTCGACGTTCAGATACGGGTCGGCCTTCTGCATCGTTACTTTGTAGCCACGCGACTTGAGCAGACGGCCCAGCGAGGCCGCGGTGATACCCTTGCCCAGGGACGAAACCACGCCACCGGTTACGAACACATGCTTGGTCATATTGAGTTACCTGCGCTTCCCGTAGAAGTTGTTTATCCACATCTTACGGGTCTTCATTGTAATACTCGCGCCGCGGACCGTTCGCAATTTTTCTCGCGTGCGATTGCATTTCTCAATCTTGAAACAAAACGCCGCCCGGTTTCCCAGGCGGCGTCGCTATGGCAAGGGTTACATGCTGCTATCGATCAGCAACCTCGTCCTCAAGCATTTCCTGAACGAGCATGCCGGTACGGACGCCCTCAAGATACCACTCGCCACGTTCGGTGAGGCAAATGCCATTTGCAAGCTGACCGCCGTCGTCGCTATAACGCGAGACGACATCAATCATGCCTTCGGAATCCAAGCGATCGATTGCGGCGCGGGCACGATACGGCGAAACCCCCACGCGCTCGGCAAGCGTTTTGCGCGAGAAACCATACGGCCCGCCATTGTCTTCGGTTTGCTGGTCGATCTCAATCAACACCAGCACCTCGACACGCTTCATATCGTTGACACTCGCACGACCCTTGCCCGCCATAGCAGCCTCCTCAAACCGAGCACGAGCATCTAACGCGCCGTGCGCGACCGACACACCTCACGATGGCAGGTAATATCCATCATGCGGCATCCCGCTAAGGATGAAACAGTTACAGTTATTGTATACCGCTCAAATTGTTTCTAGGCAGGTAAACGGCTATTTTTCGCCGAAATAGGCGCTTTATTGATCAAAAAGCCGTACCGGGCGCTAACCCGATACGGCCAAAATGCAATGCAATTACCGCGGTGCTTCAAACTTAGCGATGGAAGAAACCGCGGCGCTCAAACTTGGGCTCGCAGCACACGTTGATACCCAGTTTGCGCAGTACCGTCTCGTCCGTCGGCGAGATAATCACGCTAAAGAAGGCATCGCAACCGCGCAGCTGCTCCAGGCCCGAAAGGACGCGAGCGGCCGTCTCACTCGTGGCCGAGGTGATCGACAGCGCCATAAGCGTCTCGTCGGTGTGGAGGCGCGGGTTTTTGCTGCCCAGGAAATGCGTCTTGAGCTTGCTGATGGGCTCGATCGCCTCATCGCTAATGACCTCGAGCTCAAGGTCGACGCCCGAAACATGCTTGAGGGCGTTCATAATGAGCGAACTTGCGGCGCCCAGGCGCGTGGAGGTCTTACCGGTCACCACGGAGCCATCGGGCATGACCATGGCACCCACGGGACCACCCGTCAGCTGCTCCCTGGTGAGGGCCGCCGAGCGCGCCGGTGAGTAGTTCTTATCGATGCCGGCTTTCTTCATAATAATCTTGAGACGGTCGACTTGCTCATCGCCCACGCCGGTACGGCGCACATTTTCGACCGCGGTAAAGTAGCGGCGGACGATCTCCATCTTGGAAGCGTCGCGGCAGGCATCGTCATCGGTGATGGCAAAGCCAACCATATTGACGCCCATGTCCGTAGGGCTCTGGTAGGGGCTCTTGCCCAGGATCTTTTCCATCAGGGCACGGACTACCGGGAAGGCCTCGACGTCGCGGTTGTAGTTGACCGTGGTCTTGTTGTAGGCCTCAAGGTGGAACGAATCGATGATATTGGCATCGTCGAGGTCAGCCGTGGCGGCCTCGTAGGCAATATTGACCGGATGCGTAAGGGGCAGATTCCAAACCGGGAAGGTCTCGAATTTGGCATAGCCGGCGGCGGTACCGTGCTTATGCTCGTGATACAGCTGCGAGAGGCAAGTGGCGAGCTTGCCCGAGCCGGGGCCGGGTGCCGTCACGACAACGAGTGGACGGGTGGTCTCGACAAACTCGTTCTTGCCGTAGCCATCGTCGGACACGATCAGATCGACATCGTGCGGATACCCCTCGATGGGATAGTGCAGCTTGGCGGGAATACCGAGCGCGTTCAGGCGGTTGCGGAACACATCGGCAGCAGGCTGGCCGGCGTACTGGGTGATGACCACAGCCGCGACGGCAAAGCCGTTGCCGCGGAACAGGTCAACCAGGCGCAGCACATCCTCGTCATAGGTAATGCCAAGGTCACCACGAGCCTTGTTCTTCTCGATGTGGTTCGCGTTGATCGCGATGATAACCTCGACATCGTCGGCGATGCTCTTGAGCATGCGGAACTTGCTGTCCGGTTCAAAACCCGGTAGCACGCGGCTCGCATGATAGTCATCGAACAGCTTACCGCCAAACTCCAAATAGAGCTTGCCACCAAACTGCGAGATGCGCTCCTTAATGTGAGCAGCCTGCAGCTCGATATACTTCGCATTGTCGAAACCCTGGCGCATGAATGGCTCCCGTCCCGTTTCCAATTAATGTTCTAGGCGATTATAACGGAGCAGACCCTCCCCGATGCCCAGGTCATCAACAGGCACCAACCAAACACGCCATCGATAAGTTGCGATGAAATAGCTCCTGTTTAACCCCTCAAGACGGCCAAACGGGAACTATTCCACTGTAACTTCCCCTTTTTGGTTCAATCAAACCTGGCCTTTGTATCAATAATGGAAACGTCGCAAGTGGAGCATAAGTCAGCGAAAGCCCGCCAGAGCGAGCAAGGTGACGTGAAAGAGGAGGGCATAGGCCTTTTGGCCATGCCCGACGATTGAACGTCAGATTGCCGCTCTGGCGGGCTTGCAGCGTCGAGTGATTCCGGCGTTTGGTAAAACGCCGGAACACAAGAGCGCCCCCTCCCGCGCACGGAACGGGAGGGGGCTAAAGGTAGGAGTCTACCGGTGGGTTGACCCCACCGGACAGACGATGACCAGGTGATCCTCTACAGGATCGTCAAGGTTTCCGTGGGGTACCCGTTGGGTACTTAGAGCATCACGCAAGCGACGGTCAGGATGATGGCGCAGACGACGGAGAGAGCGACGATGAGCTTAAGGGCAAACTTGAGCCAGGTCGTCCACTCGATCTTGGCCAGGGCAAGACCGCCCATGATGGCGCCGGAGGTCGGGGTGAACAGGTTCACGACGCCGATGGCGGCGGAGAAGATCATAACCATGACCTCGGGCGAGAAGCCGAGCTTAACAGCCAGCGGTCCCATGATGGGCATGGAGACAGTAGCCATACCGGAGGTCGAGGGGATCAGGAAGGACAGGCCGAAGTAGACCAGGAAGCTCATGGGAGCGAAGATCACGCCGGACAGGCCAGCCAGAGCATTGGCGGCAGCATCGAGGACGTAGACGTCGAGGCCGGTGCTAGCCATGAGGACGGAGATACCACGGGCGAGAGCGATGACGAGGACAACGGACATCATGTCGGCAGCGCCGGTGATGAAGGTGTTGACGATCTGCTTCTCGGACAGGCCACCGATGATACCGATCAGGATAGCCATGAGGAAGAACCAGGTGGAAGCCTCGTCGAAGTACCACTGGCCAATGGGCAGGCCGGTGATCAGGGCAGACCAGCCCTGGACGACGGCGTTACCGTCGGCGTCGTAGACAGCGCCAGCGTCAAAGAAGTTGGCGACGCCCTCGTTAAGGTCGGCCAGCGGGATGAAGCCGACGATCATGACGACGAAGGTGAAGGCAAAGGCGATCAGAACACCCTTCTGACGACCGGTGAGCTTGACCTCCTTGTTAACCTCGGAAGCAGCCTTGCCGTGAGCCTCTTCGGCGTCCTTGAGCTCCTGCATCGAAAGGATGGTGGAACCCTTGTCAGCCTTGACCTTCTTGGCATAGCTCATGACGAAGAAGATGGACATGGCAGTGGTAACAATCCACAGGACGGCACCGAGGCCGATGATGATGGACTGGTTGACCTCAATGCCAACACCGGTCAGAGCGTCGACGGCAGCGCCGACGGCGAACGGGTTAACCGTGGAGCCGAGGCAGCCGCAGCCAGCGCCGAGCAGGACGGTGGCAGCACCGACCATGGGGTCGAAGCCGGCGGCCATCATGGTAGCGGCGAGCAGGGCGTAGAAGGGAACGGTCTCCTCGCACATACCATAGGTGGTACCACCGAGGGAGAAGATGAGCATCAGCACGGGAATGAGCATGATCTCATTGCCCTTAAGCTTCTGCACCAGAACGGCAATGCCGTTGTCCAGGGCGCCGGTCTCGGTCATCATGCCGAGGAAGCCGCCGAGGATCATAACGAAGAGGCAGACGGGCAAAGCGTCAGCGAAGCCCTTGACCGGGGCGGTGCAGAAATCGCTCAGGCGGGCAGCGGTAACCTCGCCACCGGACGTACCGGAGACGATAACGGTAACAACCGCGACGATTGCCAGCAGAGCAAGAAGAATGGTGAACGATGAAGGCATACCGCGCTTTTTCTTAGCGGTCTCAGTCATAGTTCTCATCCCCCCTTCATAAATCATTTACTGATCTCGCCCGAAGCGACTCTTCCGTGCCGTGCATGTCGCTCGGTGCGAGATTTTTACCAGACAAAAGCGCTCGGGGTGCGCAGCAATGCACCCCGAGCGAGATGCTAGATGCTCTTACTTGAGCGTGGCGTACATGACAGCCTTGATGGTGTGCATGCGGTTCTCGGCCTCGTCGAAGACCTTGGAAGCGGGGCTCTCGAAGACCTCGTCGGTGACCTCCTGCTCGGTGATACCGAACTGCTCGCACTTCTCGGCGCCAATCGTGGTGTTGGTGTCGTGGAAGCTGGGCAGGCAGTGCAGGAAGATGGCACCCGGGTTGGCCATAGCCATGACCTCGGAGGTAACACGATACGGGGTGAGCTGAGCGATGCGCTCGGCCCAGACCTCGTCGGGCTCGCCCATGGAGACCCACACGTCGGTGTAGATAACGTCAGCACCGGTGACGCCGTCCTTGACGTCGGTGGTCAGCTTGATGGTGCAGCCGTTGGCCTCGGCGATGGGCTTGCAGGCCTCGATGACATCGTCGGCAGGCATGCACTCCTCGGGGCCGCAGGCCACGAAATTCATGCCGAGCTTGGAGCAGACGACCATGAGGGAGCGAGCAACGTTGTTCTTGCAGTCGCCCATGAAGACGAGGGTCTTGCCCTTGATGTCGTAGTTGAAGTTCTCCTGGACGGTCAGGATGTCGGCGAGCATCTGGGTGGGATGCCACTCGGTGGTCAGGCCGTTCCACACGGGCACGCCGGACTTAGCAGCGAGCTCCTCGACATCGTCCTGGGCAAAGCCACGGAACTCGATGCCGTCATACATGCGGCCGAGAACGCGGGCGGTGTCCTCGATGGACTCCTTCTTGCCCATCTGCGACGAACCCGGATCGAGGTAGGTGACGCCCATGCCCAGATCCATGCCGCCGACCTCGAAGGCGCAGCGGGTACGAGTGGAGGTCTTCTGGAAGAGCAGAACGATGTTCTTGCCCTCGAGATAGCGGTGCGGAACGCCAGCGCGCTTCATGTCCTTGAAGTTCTTGGAGAGCTTGAGCAGGTACTCGATCTCCTCGGTGCTGAGGTCGAGGAGCTTGAGGAAGCTACGGCCGGAGAGGTTAACACCCATGGTTCGATTCCTTTCGAAGAAATGAATTACGTAAGTATTAGTGTTGCCCGTTTAACGGGCGAAGCCGGTGCGGTTGTAGGGGGACCGCACCGGAAACGGAAAACCTTAGAGGTCCTCGCGCCAGAAGGGCATGCTCATGCAGCGCGGGCCGCCACGGCCGCGGGAGAGCTCGGCGGAGGGCACGACGAGAAGGTCCAGGCCCTCCTTGTACAGCACGTCGTTGGTGACGGTGTTGCGGGCGTAGACGCAGATCTTGCCGGGCTCGACGCACAGGGTGTTGGAGCCGTCGTTCCACTGCTCGCGGGAGGCCGCGATCGGGTCGCCGCCGCCGCAGGGGATCAGCTTGACCTGGTCGACGCCGGTGGCGTCCTCCAGGACGTGCTCGAGGGTGTCCTCGATCAGGCGGATGTTCACGTCGCCCGGGTTCTTGCCGGCGGTCAGCTCGTAGACGCGCAGGGTGCCCATGATGGCGGGGTGGATCGTGAACTTATCGACGTCGATCTGGGTGAAGACCGTGTCGAGGTGCATGAAGGCGCGCGAGACGGGGATGTCGAAGGCCAGGATGCGCTCGACCTTGGAGTCGGAGTTCCAGAAGATGTTCTGCGCCATGACGTCGATGGCGGCTGCCTGGGTGCGCTGGGAGATGCCGACGGCGAGGGTCTTCTCGTTGATGTTCAGCACGTCGCCGCCCTCGGTGTGGAACTGGCAGTCGCGGCGGAAGTACAGGGAGACGTCCTTGTAGTCGGGGTGGTACTTGAAGACGTACTTGCCGTACAGGGTCTCGCGGTTGCGGGTGACCGAGTACATGCGGTTGAGGTTGACGCCCTCGCCGACGACCGCGAACGGGTCGCGGGTGAAGTAGAGGTTGGGCATCGGGTCGATGATCAGGTCGGACTCGGACTCGGAGTTGACCAGGGAGTCGAGGGTCGTGGACGCCGTGAGGGGCATGTCGATCTCGGCCTTGGTCATGCCGGCCATGGTCTTCTTGACGAACTCGAGGTTGTCCTCGATGGAGTCCAGCTTCTCGCGGACGATCTGCGGCATCTGCTGGCCGCGGATGCCTGCCTCGGCGATGTACTGGTCGGTGAACTCGGCGCGGGCGCCGGGGACCTGGTCGAACACCTCGGCGACGAGGTTCTCCAGGTAGAGCACCTCCACGCCCTGGTCCCTCAGGATCTGGGCGAAGGTGTCGTGCTCCTGCTGCGCGACCTCAAGGAACGGGACGTCGTCGAACAGGAGTCGCTCGAGCTCGTCGGGCGGCAGGTTGAGGAGCTCGTCGCCGGGACGGTGCAGGCAGACCTTCCTGAGCTTGCCGATCTCGGAAGGCACGTGCAGACCTTTCGTCATGGCCTCCTACCTTTCTTTCGGGCC